>ENA-OQAL01000132-OQAL01000132.1-human-gut-metagenome-genome-assembly--contig:-NODE-132-length-19065-cov-2.069648_pt1 | contig 19065 bp, 23 predicted proteins | sample MGYA00242491_ERZ504519 | MGnify/ENA primary metagenome ERZ504519 (study PRJEB26092, sample SAMD00036260) | human gut metagenome | host: Homo sapiens | study: EMG produced TPA metagenomics assembly of... | reverse complement strand
TTCGCGATTGCGCTCGGGCCAATACATGTGGTTGAAGGAGATGCCCGGAGCCGATGGTGCTTACCGGGTCGCGCACGAACCACATGGTGTTTAATGGGCTAACGAGCAGCTCGTCAGGGCATAGCCTCGCCGGTTAATTCGGCGAGTCTGTCCCCGCCGTCGAAGCAGTATGTAACTTGCCCGTGGCGGATGCCGCCAATCGATGCCGAGACGAGCTCCTGCGCCGATCGGGTGTGTTCAAGATGCTCGCGGACTGCTTGCTGCAACTCGGCGCCAATCGCGCCGCATTCATCGACAAAGGAATCGACAAAAGATGCTCGAGCTTCGGGGCACGAGTCAAGCGCTTCTATAAGAAGTTGGTCGAGATACAGAACCTCTACGCCTTCATGCTCGAGCACTGAGGTATAGGCATCACACTCAGCTAGGGCTCTATCCAAGTCAAATAGGCTGCTCGATGGTCTTAGGCTAAAAACTTGGCCAAAATGGCCTTCGGGATAGTTTTGGGTTTCGATACCGGGTCGATATAAAAGGGCCTGTTTAAGCTTACCGATTTCGCTGGTGACATGAATTGGCATTAGAACGCTCGCTTTAATTCGGATGATGACTGATGTCAATTATCGTTCTACTGGGAGAAGTTTAAGTGAGTATGTTGTGGGTATCGGTGGACGGCTTAAGCTCTTGATTGAAAGTCACAAATTGATAAAAAATATCAATTTAGTTCGATAATTGAGCTTATATATCAACTAAACCCGTCTGCCTTTTAATACTATCCATTCGCATAAATATCTAATGTCAACTGTCGTGAAAACCGAATAATAAGGTTGCCGGCGAAAAGCTCGTATCGAAAACCTGCAAACTAAAGGAGGCATAATGGCCGAAGTGCAAAAGAAAACGTGGGCTACGAATTCCGCACGTCTACACCATTATCTTCATTCTCATGGTGTTGACCGCAGCTCTTACGTGGATCGTTCCCTCCGGCTCGTTTGAGAGGCAGGAGCTCAACGGACGCGAGGTCACTGTTGCTGGAACATATGAGTCCGTTGAAAAGGTTTATGCGGACGAAGACGGCGCTGAGGTTGACCTGAAGCAAGGCCTGTTCGATGTGCTCGAGGCTCCTGCGGTGGGAATTCAGCAGGCAGTTGAGGTCGTTGCCTTTATTCTGATTGTCGGCGGATCCTTTCAGGTCATTACTGCCACTGGAGCTATCACCAGCGGCGTGGCGCGCATCGTTAAGAAGTTCAAGAGTAAAGACATCCTGATTATTCCGATTTTGATGGTCGGTTTTTGCGCTGGGCGGTAGCACGTTCGGCATTGGCGGAGGAGACCCTTACCATTTTTTGCCATCTTGCTGCCGATTGTTATGGCTATGGGATATGACTCCATTACGGCCTTTATGATCGTGTTCGTTGGCGCCCGTATTGGCTATATCGCATCGACGGTCAACCCCTTCAATGTTTTGATTGCTCAGGGAATTCTGAATATCCAGGGTAATCCCCAGCTCTGGCTTCGCGTTGTTGCCCTTGTTGTGCTGACCGCCATCGCTATTGCCTGGGTCGTGTTGTACGCTCGAAGGGTGAAGAAGAACCCCGAGTCCTCGATTGCTTACGCTGATGATATCGAGAAGCGCAAAGAGCATGCATCAAATGACGAGCTGCTCGAAGCCGATTTCACCGGGCGCAGAAGGCCGTAATCATCGTATTCGTGCTTGGAATCGTCGCCATTGTCTGGGGTCTTGTCACCCAGGGCTGGTATATGAACGAGATCTCTGCAGTCTTTATGGCTATGGCGCTCCTGTCTGGCATCGTATCGGGCATGAGCGAGAAGGAGATTGCTACAGAGTTTGTTAAGGGTTTGGGCGACTTTGTTTTCTCTGCGGTCGTGGTCGGTCTTGCTCGAGGCATTTTGGTTATCGCCAACGATGGCTTGATTATCGATACGGTCCTAAACGCTCTTGCGACTGGCCTTGCCGGAATCCCCCCTGTTCTCTTTACCAGCATTTTGTATGTCGTTGACAACTTGCTTTCGATTCTGGTTCCCAGCTCTTCGGGCATCGCGGCGCTCACCATCCCCATCTTTGGGCCTCTGGTTGAGCTCATGGGGCTAAATCCAGAAGCTGCGGTTACTGGCCTTTCGATGGGATCTGCAGCGATGTCGCTGATTTCCCCCACCAGCGCAATGCTTGTCGCCGGTCTTGGTGTTTGCAAGATCTCTCTTGGCCAGTGGTGGCGAGTTTCCTGGAAGTTCTTCCTTGTGGTCAGTGCGGTCTGTCTCGTATTTACCGCGGTATCCGGTCTGCTTCCGATTGTCTAGCAAACGAAACGACAACTTTGTAAGCCATTGCAATAACAATTGAGCTCTAATCCAGAAAGGAACGATGATGAGCAAAGGTCTGAACGTTCATAGCGAAATTGGTGCCCTCAAGAAGGTATGCGTGCACCGACCGGGCTTGGACCTCGTAAACATGAAGGCGGAGGATTTTGAGCGCGCCTGGATTCATGACGCGTTTTATCTCGAGTATGCTCAGCGAGAGCATGACGAGTTTACTAATCTTCTTCGCGGTGCTGGCGCCGAGGTCGTTTATATGGAGGACTTGCTTGCCGAGACTTTCGATCAGGTTGAGGGTTCTCGTGCCGAGTTTATGAGCAAGTTCGTTCCCGAGGCCAAGATCGAGAACCTGGCGCTTCGTCAGGCAGTCGTGGAGAAGCTCGACTCCATCAAGGACAACAAAGAGTTTGTTCTTACCGCTATGGGTGGCCTCTACGTACGCGATCTCGAGATTCCGCATGTGAGCGGTTCCCTTGCGAGCATGGATAGCGACGAGCTGAAGCCCGACGAAATGGTCTTGTTCCCGATGCCCGCCTCCTACTTCTCGCGTGATCCGATTGCTGTGGTCGGCAAGGGTGCGATGATGAACCGCATGTACTGGCATCAGCGCAACCGTGAGGTCGTATTCTATGAGACGATCATGCGCCACCATCCTGATTATGCTGGGGCTCCGCTTTGGTACGACCACAATAGCGATTGGCATATCGAAGGCGGCGACGTTCTGAACATTAACGCCACCACGCTTGCAATCGGTATTTCCGAGCGTACCCAGACTGCAGCCATCGACCAGCTTGCCAAGAATCTGTTCTGGGGCACGGGAGAGTCCGAGATCGAGCAGGTATTTGCCATCAAGATTCCCCACGGCTATGCCTATATGCATCTTGATACGGTTTGTACTCAGGTCGATTACGATAAGTTTACCGTCTACCCCGGTATCTACGAGACGCTTCGTGCCTATCGACTCACCAAGGGTGATTCGGATGGCGAGGTCTGTATCGAGGAGATCGAGGGAACGATTCAGCAGATTCTTGAAATGGCAACCGGTATCGACCATATCACGATGATCGAATGCGGTGCCGGCGATCCGATCGAGGCATCCCGTGAGCAGTGGAACGATGGTTCCAACACGCTTGCTGTTGCGCCGGGTAAGGTGTGCGTCTATGAGCGCAACGTTGTTACCAATGATGCGCTTTATAAGGCGGGCGTTGAGCTGCTGGTTGCTCCTTCCGAAGAGCTGTCTCGTGGTCGTGGTGGCCCGCGCTGCATGACCATGCCGTTCTGGCGCGAAGAGATTTAATTTTGTTCTGGTCCGAGATGCGCGGATGCGCGTTCTTCGCGCGCCGCGCGCTCATCAATTAGGTTAATAATGAAAGGAACCTATCATGGCACTGAATCTTTCTGGTCGTAGTTTTCTGACCCTGCTCGATTTCACTACCGAGGAGATCGATATATGCTCGAGCTTTCGAAGGACTTTAAGAATCTCAAGCGCATGGGCGCTCCCCATCGTTATCTTGAGGGCAAGAACATCGTTCTGCTGTTTGAAAAGACTTCGACGCGTACGCGCTGCGCTTTCGAGGTGGGCGGTATGGATCTCGGCTTAGGTGTAACCTACCTTGATCCCGGTTCGTCGCAGATGGGCAAAAAGGAGTCCATTGAGGATACCGCCCGCGTGCTTGGTCGCATGTACGACGGTATCGAGTATCGCGGCTCTGACCAGTCCATTGTTGAGGAGCTTGCCGATAAAGCCGGCGTTCCCGTGTGGAATGGTCTCACCAATGAGTATCACCCGACCCAGGCTTTGGCGGACATCCTTACGATGCGCGAGGAATTCGGCGACACGCGTGGCCTCAAGCTGACCTATCTCGGCAAGGAGCAGGGCAATGTAAGCGATTCCCTCATGGTGATCTGCGCCAAGCTCGGCATCAACTTCTGCTCTTGTGGGCCGAAAGGCGACGTTGAGGGCGCTACCCACTTTGATCCCGAGCTGCTTGAGACTTGCCAGAAGATCGCCGAGGAAAATGGCTGCACCATTCAGCTTACTGACAACATCGATGAAGGCGTAAAGGATGCCGATGTTATTTACACCGATGTCTGGGTTGGCATGGGCCAGGCTGAGGAGCTCTGGAAGAGCCGTATCAAGCTGCTCTCCCCGTACCGCGTAACCTCGGAGGTCATGGCGAAGGCAAACCCCAACGCTATCTTCATGCATTGTCTCCCGAGCTTCCACGATACCAAGACGACCATCGGAGCGGAAATCGCGGAGAAGTTCGGCGTAACCGAGATGGAGGTCACCGACGAGGTCTTCGAGTCCGATAAGTCTCGCGTTTTTCCAAGAGGCAGAGAACCGCATGCATACCATTAAAGCCGTGATGTACGCTACTCTTCGATAAGGAGGCACGCATGTCCAAACCCTACGGCAAGCCCGATCGTATCGTCGTCGCCCTTGGCGGCAACGCCCTCGGCAACAACCCCGTTGAGCAGATCGAGGCCGTGAGCAACACCGCCCACGCCCTCCTCGGCCTGATCGAGCAGGGCAACGAGATCATCATCACCCACGGCAACGGCCCGCAGGTCGGCATGATCCAGAACGCCTTCGCCGCCGCCCACGACGCAATCGGCACCCCCGAGATGCCGCTGCCCGAGTGCGGCGCCATGTCCCAGGGCTACATCGGCTATCACCTGCAGCAGGGCATCGGCCGCGAGATGCACAAGCGCTACAAGCGCTGGCACGCCGCCACCGTCGTCACCCAGATCGAGTGCGACCCCGACGACCCCGCGTCAAGAACCCGACCAAGCCGATCGGCCCCTTCTACACCGAGGAGCAGGCCAAGGAGTTCATGGCCGAGGATCCCTCCAAGGTCTTCGTCGAGGATTCCGGCCGCGGCTGGCGTCGCGTCGTCGCTTCCCCCGATCCCAAGAAGATCGTCGAGGCCGACTCCATCCTCAACCTGCTCGACAACGAGTTCATCGTCATCGCCTGCGGTGGCGGCGGCATCCCCGTCGTCCGCGACTACGAGAACAAGGGCTGCTACAAGGGCGTCCCCGCCGTCATCGACAAGGACCTGGGCGGCGAGCTGCTGGCCGAGGACTGCGACGCCGACGTCCTGTTCCTGCTGACCGCCGTCGAGCACGTCGCCATCAACTTCGGCAAGCCCAACCAGGAGGAGCTCGAGGACCTCACCGCCGACGAGGCCGAGCGCCTGGCCGACGAGGGCCAGTTCGGCAAGGGCTCCATGGAGCCCAAGGTCCGCGCCGCCATCAAGTTCGCCCGCTCCCGCAAGGGCCGCACCTGCATCATCGGCGCCTGGACAAGGCCGCCGAGACCATGGCCGGCCTCTCCGGTACCCGCATCCACGAGTAGCCTCTACTCCATTGCCTCTCTCGTGGGCGCCGGGCAAGGCGCCCGCAAACTAGCCTCTCTTCATGAGCCCCGCGGTCCGCTCCGACTGCGGGGCTTTGCTATTCACCTAGTCATTGGAACCCGGCACTTAGGGACGTTCCTTTCCTGCCGGCAGCTTGGGACAGTCCTTAAAGGCTGTCCCTAACGGCCACTCATTTAAGTCTGTCCCCAATGACTAGTAGTAGGCCCACATGGCTTCGACTTCGTTAAGGACTTCTACGACGCCCCAGCGGCGGGCGCTGCGGCTGGCCGAGTTGGGATCGAAGACTCCAATCTGATCGGCGTCGTCAATACCGTAAAGCACAATGTAGTGTCCAACGCTGGTAAAGGTGCCCGGCCGAACGGCGGCGATGACGGGCGCTCCCGAACGCAGCGCCTGAGTCATCGAGTCGCGATCGTTATGGAGCTCCGTTCCGTTAAGTCCCAACTGCCACGCGCCGCTCGTCATAAACGACCATTCGGTTGCACCGGTGGGGGCGTAATTGCCCGCCTCGGAAAGCGCGCACATATCGACGGGGGTCATATCGGTGCGTCCCGTCTTAAAGATATAGACCATGGTGAGACACGTAGGCCCGCAGGCATTTTGGCGGATGGTGCCGCCGGCGAAGACAGCTCCGACCACGCAGGGTCGATCTGATAGATATGGGGCATCGTGCCGGCTTGCCATTGCGAGCGCGGGGTCGAAAAGGCGAAAGAATAACCGGGTGCGACGGGGGCCTTGAGCAGCTTGTCCTCGGCGGTGGGCTCGAGACCGGCCGAGCCGTGGGACATACAGGAGCTCATAAGCACAAAAGACCAAACAGGTGAGGATAGAGCACAGTGCGAGGCAAAGTCGACGAGCCGGCAGGGCGGGGGCATTCACGTGCGATGTCGAGCGGTAAGGCTTGCCGTCGCGTCCGCCTTGGGGATGCGAAAAGAAGCGGTTGATATGGATGCCGGGCTGACGTGCGCCGTTGCGGCGCAGTTGCGGAACCTCGGCTGGCGCTGTCGAGTGCGCGCACCCAAGCGGTTATCTTGCTGCGCACTTGTGCCCGTGCTCGGACGGCCACTCTGCCGTGTTCTGCTTGCCTGCTGCCGAGACGAAGGCCTGGGTTGCTCTTGAGGACGTTGCGGATTGCTGCTCGTGGCACTTCTGGGCGTCGGCGTGGTACGGCCAGCAAGGCGAACGCTTTGTCGCCGTTGATCACCGTCGTTGTATCCGTATCCATTCGTACCGCCTTGTCTCATGTATAACCTGTCCATCCTACAAAAAAGATGTGCAACAAATGGGTCTGCGCGTCAAAAGCTCGGTAAACGGTACGAAAGGCGCAAAACACACGGCCTCAAAAACATCTCAATATGCGTCCGATGAGCGTACGCCCGTCGGACGGGCGGCAACAATGAGCGGCAAACCGTGCCGTTCGTCCCAAAAACGGCGCCGCTCGTTTTGCAGTTCTGCCTTCGGTCGAGCTACAAGCGGAGCTGCTGCGCCAAGGCCGTATCTTAAAGCCACGAAATAAAAGAGCGCGGCGAAACGGACCGCGCAAGGGGTGACGTCAAGGGGCGTCAAAAAGGAAAGGAGGGGAACAATGGCGGACAAGAACGCAGAAGTTGCAGTCGAGGATAACGGCGGCATGAAGAAAAACGCTTTCGCTCTGGAACTTCTTCACCATCGGTTTTCGGTGTCCATTATCGGGTACCGGTTGGGTTCTGCAGGTCGGCGACTGGATGGTCGTGGGCGGCGGTCCCGTTCCCGCTATGATCGCATTCCTCTTTGGGTGCAATCTTCCTCGTGCCCGTCGGAGCTGTTTTCGGTGAGCTCACGGCTGCTATCCCCATCTCGGGCGGCATCGTCGAGTATGTCGATCGTAGCTTTTGGCCGTACGCTGAGCTACATCACCGGTTGGCTTTTTGGCCCTGGGCAACGGCATCCTGTGCCCGTGGGAGGCCATCGCCATTTCGACCCTCGTGTCCGAGATGTTCGGCAGCCTGCCCGGTCTTGAGTGGCTGCGCGCCGTTAAGCTCTACACCATCCTGGGCGCCGACGTTTACCTGTTCCCGACGCTGATCGCGCTCGGCTTCGCAGCCTGCGTCATCTTCCTCACTTCCGCGGCGCCAGCTCGGCCGCCAAGCTCCAGGCCTTCCTGACCAAGGCCCTGCTCTGCGGCATGCTGCTCGCCATGGGCGTCTCGCTGTTCACCGGCTCGCCGGACAACGCCATGCCCGTGTTCTCCCAGGTCGCCGGTGCTGGCGGCGGCAAGGCCGCTACCGAGAGCACCAGCCTGTTCGCCGGCATCGTGTCGGTCCTGGTTCTGACCCCGTTCTTCTACGCCGGTTTCGACACCATTCCTCAGCAGGCTGAGGAAGCAGCCGAGGGCCTCAACTGGAACAAGTTCGGCAAGATCATCTCCCTGGCCCTGCTGGCCGCTGGCGGTTTCTACATGGTCTGCATCTACTCGTTCGGCACCATCCTCGACTGGCATGAGTTTGTTAAGAGTCCGGTTCCCGCGCTTGCCTGCCTCAAGGGCATCAACATGCTCCTGTACCTGGCCATGCTCGTCATCGCCACGCTTGGGCCCATGGGCCCGATGAACTCCTTCTACGGTGCCACGAGCCGCATCATGCTCGCCATGGGCCGCAAGGGCCAGCTGCCCGAGAAATTCGCCGAGGTCGATCCCAAGTCAGGCGCTCCCAAGCTCGCCTGCGTCGTTCTGGGCGTCATCACCGTCATCGGTCCGTTCCTGGGCAAGAACATGCTCATCCCTCTGACCAACGTGTCGGCTCTCGCCTTCATCTTCTCCTGCGGCATGGTCGCCCTCGCTTGCCTGCGCATGCGCTTCACCGAGCCCGACCTGCCTCGTCCCTACGAGGTGCCCGGCGGCAAGTTTGGCATCAGCCTCGCTGTCGCTGCCTGCGCCGTCATCATCGGCCTGCTCGTGGTCCCGTTCTCTCCCGCCTCCCTCAACATGGTGGAGTGGAGCATCGTGATCGGCTGGCTGGCCGTTGGCCTGGCCCTCATGGCCTCACCAATTCCCGCAAAAAGTAACGCCGAGCCGGGGGCGGATCAGGTGCGCGGGCCCCTCTCTTCCGCGCACCGAACCCGGCGCACTTGGGTAGCTTTGTGAGGCCTTAACCCAACACGGCCTCGCCCACTATATGGATCCATAAGGAGGAACCATGTCCACTAAGTATGCAATCGTTGGCGGCAAGCTCATCGACGGTACCGTGCCGAGCCGGTCGAGAACTCCCTCGTTCTCGTCGACGACAACGGCAAGATCGAGTACGCCGGTGCTATGCAGGACCTTCCCGAGGGCGTTGAGGTTATCGACGCCGCCGGCAAGACCGTCCTTCCCGGCCTGATCGACACCCACCTGCACTTCTCGGGCAACCTGACCGACGATGATACCGATTGGGTCATGCAGCCGCTCCTCGAGAAGCAGGCCGTCGCCGTGAAGCAGGCCTACGACTGCCTCACCCACGGCCTCACCACCGTCTGCGAGATCGGCCGCTTTGGTATCCAGATCCGTGACTGCATCGACAAGGGCGTCTTCAAGGGCCCGCGCGTTCTGGCCACCGGCCTTGGCTTCTGCCGCGTTGCCGGCCACGGCGACTCCCACCACTGCAGCCAGGAGCTCAACAAGGAATCGCACCCCTGGGGCGATCAGGTCGACGGTCCTTGGGATCTGCGCAAGGCCGTCCGTCGTCGCCTGCGCGAGAACCCCGATGCCATCAAGATCTGGGCTACCGGTGGCGGCATCTGGCGCTGGGACTCCGGCCGCGACCAGCACTACTGCTCCGAGGAGATTCAGGCCGTGGTCGAAGAGGCCAAGATGGTCGGCATCCCCGTGTGGAGCCACTGCTACAACAACCACGCCGCTGCCTACGATTCCGTTCGCTTTGGCTGCGAGCAGCTGATTCACGGCTTCGATATCGATGAGCGTACCATGGACCTCATGGCCGAGCAGGGCACCTTCTTCACCCCGACGATCGCCTTCCTGCCCACCTGGTACGCCACCTATCCGCCCGTCTACGTCCCCGAGCTGCACGACAAGTACGAGGGCACCCTGGTCGAGAAGGAGCTGCAGCGCAACTACGACTGCCTGCGCGAGGCCAAGAAGCGCGGCGTCGTCATGACGATCGGCTCCGACTCCTTCTCCTTCGTCACCCCGTACGGCACCTGCTCCATCGAGGAGATGTACGAGTTCGTCGACAAGATCGGCTTCACCCCGGTCGAGACCATCACCTGTGCCACCCTCAACGGTGCCAAGATGTGCCACATCGAGGACGAGACCGGTTCCATCGAGGCCGGCAAGTGCGCCGACCTGCTGGTCGTCAACGGTGACGTCGCCGCCGACATCCACGTGCTCAACACCGACAACATGGACGTCATCATGAAGGACGGCTGGATTGTCGAGGGCGGCACCTTCGGCGAGGCAAACAAGTACAGCGCCTAAGCTACCGTTCATCGATGGCTTGATGTAAAACACAGTATTTGATTGCATAATGCAATGGAGAGGGTCGCTTGCGGCCCTCTTTATTGCTATGGGGTGCGTCGGTAAGAAGGAGATGACGGTGGATCTCAATAGGCTGATTCTGGGCAAGAGCTACAACTCTACCAAGGTCTTTCGTACCGCTCAGCATGTGGTTCAAGCCATTTTGCTCGGTATTGTCGTTCCGCTGCTTATCCTGCTGCTCATCTGGGATCTAACCGATAATCCCAATCCCGTTCCGGCCGTTGTCGTCATTGCCGGCTTGGTCATGCTGTGCTTCTTCTTCTCGTACGTCTTTGTCGTTCCCGACGACCTCACATCGAGCGCAACCGACCGCACGCTCGCCATCGCTTCAAAAAATATTCGCCTACACGTCGCGCGGCCTTCGCCCGAAGCTGCCCTGGGCGCCTCTAAGATCATCCTGTCCGAAACTATCGCCTCTGCCATCTGCTTTACCGACGGCAAGCAGGTGTTGGCAAGCTGGGGCGAGGACTCGGCAAAATGCCCCGCGGGCACCCGGTGGTGCTGCGGACTACGCTCAACGTGATCAACAGCGGTGAGCAAAGCGTGTTCTCGCGCGATGCCTCGACCGAGACAGGTGGCTACTTTCCGCGCCTGCGCGCCGGTATTGTCGCACCGCTTACCGTGCGCGGGCATTGCGTGGGCACGCTCGAGCTGTATTATCCCCGTCTGAGCAGCATCGATATGCGCCAGACGGCGCTTGCCTCGGGCTTTGCCGACCTCATTTCCACGCAGCTTGCGAGCTTTGAGCTCGAGCGCCAGGACGAGCTTACGGCCCGCGTGGAGCTGCGCGCCTTGCAATCGCAGGTCGATCCTCATTTTCTGTTTAACACCATCAGCACCATCGTGTCGCTCGTACGTACCGAGCCGGACAAGGCCAGGTCGCTGCTGATCGACTTCTCCAATTACTATCGTCAGACGCTTTCTGATTCCGATACGCTCACCACGCTCGAGCACGAGGTGGAACAGGGTACTCGTTATATCAATCTTATGCAGGCCCGGTATGGCGACGGCCGTTTGCGCGTCTCGGTCGATATCGACTTTGAGGTGCGCGATTGCATGGTGCCGCCGTTTATCTTGCAGCCGTTGCTCGAAAACTGCATCAAACACGCGCAGCGCGAGACCGAGCCGCTTTCTATTCGTGTTAGGGCTTTCGAGACCGATGACGGTTTGGAGATCATCGTCGAGGACGATGGCATCGGTATGAGCGAAGAGGTCTGCGCGCATCTGTTTGAGCAGCATCGCCTGGAGGAGCCCGAGAGCATTACCGCCGACGGCTCCATCAAACGAGGCTGCGGCTTGGCGCTCTTTAACGTGCTTCAGCGCATCCATTTCTTTTACGGAGAAGATTCTGGCATGCGCGTGAAGTCCCAGGAGGGCGTTGGCACGCAGGTCATCGTCGAGCTGAACGGCGAGCCGCATGAGCCGGCGCCGTTGACGGCGTAGCACGCGGTTGGATTGAGAGAAAAAGAGGGGAAGCACATATGTCCGAAGGCTGGAACATCTTGGTGGTTGATGACGAACCTCCCATTAGGGCCGAGCTACGCTATCTGTTGGAAAAGGATACGCGTGTGGGCCAGATTGCCGAGGCGGGCAATGTCACCGAAGCCGTGGAGTCGATTCTGTCGAACAAGCCCGACGTGCTATTTTTAGACATTACCATGCCCGGTCGCTCGGGAATTGAGCTTGCCGAGACGCTGCAGAACCTAAAGACGCCGCCGGTGGTTGTGTTTGTGACGGCGTTTGCCGAGTATGCGGCCGATGCCTATAACCTCGATGCCGTCGATTATGTCGTCAAGCCGGTCGAGGACGCACGCCTGTCAAAGGCACTCGACAAGATCGAGGCAGCCTTGGGTGTCCGTCGTGTTATCCACGCTCCGCGCCAGCCTTTGCGTCTGACGGTGGACCGCGGGGGCAAAAAGGTGTTCATTCCCGCCGCAGACGTCTGCTACTTTGAGGCGCGTGCCGATTTTTGCAACGCCGTCTGCGCCGAGGGAACATACCTGATCAATGAGTCGATTTCCTCGCTCGAGCGGCGCCTGGCCCCCGAGGGCTTTATCCGTGTCCACCGCAGCTATCTGGTCAATTTGGAGGACGTGCACAATGTCGAGATCGGTTCCACGGGTCTATGGAACTCAGGCTCGATCGCGTAACCTCGACGGTGCCCGTGTCCCGCCGTCGCGCTGCCGAGGTTAAAGCACACTTGGGGCTTGCGTAGACGGTCTGCGTGCCGTCGTTTACCATCGCAGGTTGGCATGGGCGCGCGGTGGGCATAATGGGTGGCATCGAATGAAATCGAAAGGATCATTATGCCCGCGCTTATCACCCATCATCTGTTTGGCGAGGAAAGCATCGACCGTCTTCCGCAGGGCGTCATCACGTCCGATGAAGAGCGCATTGCCTTTATCTTGGGCAACCAAGGCCCCGACCCGTTTTTCTTTCACATTCTGACACCGCGTGTTTCCGACTGCACGCTGCTGGCGCAGGTCATGCATCGGTCGCGCATGTCTCGCCAGTTCGCGTGCCTGCGCGACGGCGTGTCGCATCTGCTGCCGCGCGACGCCAGCTTGGGTCGCGCCTTTGCGCTGGGCCTGCTGTCTCATTACGTGCTCGACCGCAACGCCCATCCTTTTGTCTATGAGCAGCAGTTTGGCATCGTGGAGTCCGATTCAGAGCTTGAGGATTCGAGCAGTCAGGTTCATGCCGTGATCGAGAGCGACCTGGATGTACTGATGCTGCAGCTTAAACGCGCCGGCGCTACGGTCGACGATTACCCGCCGGCGGGCGAGATCGTCACCACCGATCGCATCAATCGCGTGGCCGGCGTGCTGATGAGCTATGTTGCCGGACGCGTGTACGGCATTGACATTCCGGCGGGGGAGTACGGTGCTGCCGTTGCCAATATGCAGCGACTTTACCGCGCGATTGAGCCGGCCGGCTCCGCAAAGACGCGCGCGATCTCGCTGGTTGAGGCTTGGTGCACGACTACTCGCTGCTCGATGGCCTTGCCCATCGCGTGACGACGGAGCTGCCCGAGCGCACCGGTAACCTGGGCCATCTGACATGGAAGAATCCCTTTACCGACGAGGTCTCGAACGAGAGTTTCCCCGAGGTCTTTGATCGCGCGCTGGTCGATTACGAGTGCACGGTCGCACGTTTATCGAGACCGGTGACATGGATGCCGTGACCAGTCACGCAACTACAGCGGTCGCGTGCTCAATGCCGATGAGGAGTTCGACCGCGAGGAATAGGGCCCGTGCGTGCCCCTTTGCCGAATCCTTACCGGCGGTTCTGGACAATTGGGGTACGATGAACTAACTGCATATCGGGCGAATACGAAGGGTCCCTGTCCATGAAATACACCAAGCTCGAGCGTAACTGGGTTATGTATGATGTGGGCAATTCGGCCCTCGTGCTGCTCAATACCTCGGTGGTGCCCATTTACTTTAACGCCATCAATACCGGCGCTTCTTCGGCCGACCTGGTGGTCGCCTGGGGCAATGCGCAGACGATTGCCTCGCTGGTCATCGCCATGCTCATGCCCATTCTGGGCGCGCTTGCCGACTACGCCGGCAACAAGATCAAGTTCTTCTTGGGCTTCTTCCTCACGGGCCTGGTGCTTTGCTTGGCGCAGGCTATCCCAATGTCCGCCATGGCATTTTTGACCGTGTACGTGCTGTGCACCATCGGCCTTAACTCTTCTATGACGTTCTACGACGCCATGCTGCCCGACATTACCACCGACGAGCGCATGGACGCCGTGTCCAGCTCGGGCTATGCCTGGGGCTACATCGGTTCCACCGTGCCGTTCGTCATCTGCCTGGCGCTCATCATGGGTGGCCCCGCTCTTGGCGTCCCTACCATGCTGGCAACGCGTCTGTCGTTTATCATCACTGGTGCCTGGTGGCTCATCTTTACCCTGCCGCTCATTCGCACCTATAAGCAAAAGTACGGTCGCGAGCGCGGTCCCGAGGACACCATCGGCCACATCGTGGGCGGTGTGTTCTCCGAGGTCGGACACACCATGCGCGAGATCGCCCACAACAAGACCGTGCTGGTCTACATGATTGCGTTCTTCTTCTATATCGACGGTGTGCACACGGTCATTTCCATGGCTACCAGCTACGGCTCGGCTTTGGGCATCGATTCGACCCAGTTGGTCCTGGCGCTGCTCGTCACGCAGTTCGTGGCCTTTCCGTCCGCCATCATCTACGGCAAGCTCGCCGGACGCGTGGGCACGCTCAACATGATCCTGGTGGCAGTCGCCGCCTACATGGGCATTGTGCTGTTCGCCGCGTTCTTCCTAAAGACCGCCTTTGAATTCTGGGTGCTTGCCATTATGGTCGGCCTGTTCCAGGGCGGCGTGCAGGCGCTTAGCCGTAGCTACTTTGGTCGCATTATCCCCAAGGAAAAGTCCAACGAGTACTACGGCTTCTTTGACATCTTCGGTCGCTATGCAAGCGTCATGGGCACTTTCCTAGTGTCGGTCGTCACCTCGCTGACCGGCAACCCGTCGCTGGGCGTCCTTTCCATTGGCGTGCTGCTGATCGTTGGCTTTATGCTGCTGGTCCGCCTGTCCCGCATGACTCGGGCGGCAGAGCATGCCGCATAGGAGCGAGCGGCTATTGTGCCTGTCCACGGTACTCTTTTGGGGTTATCCGCAATAAACATTGCGACTTGCGAGCAATGATTTGCCCAAGTGGGTATGATGGAATCAGCTAGGTCGCGGGGCGTCGCCTGTGTTTGGCGGCGTCCCGTTTTGTGTTGCAGGGAGGGTAAGGCATGAACGCCACAGTCGTGATTCCAACGTATTGGGCGGGCGATGACGCTTGCGCAAACGCCCCTGGCACCTATGACCATTCGACGCGACTCAACGCCGACAATCCCGAACTCGACCGCTGCCTGGCCTCGCTTGAGCAGGTACGTGACATCCCGCGCATCATCCTTTTGGTGGTCTGTCCCGTTTCTGCCACAGCCGATGTGTCGCTGCGCGTGCGCGAGATTGTCGACGCGCATCCCACGCTCAAGGTCACCGTTGTCACCAACACCCAGGCCTCGCGCATTGCAGACCGGGTTGCTCAGATCGCGCCCAAGGGTTCGGGCGAGTGCGTGAGCCTGCGAGGCTACGGTGCCATCCGCAACATGGGGCTAGCCTGTGCCGCTGTGCTGGGGCATGACGCGGTTATCTTTTTGGATGACGATGAGACTGTCATCGACGCCGACTTTATGAAGCGCGCGACCTATGCGTTGGGGCAGCAGACGCGTCAGGGCTTGCCTATCTTGGTCAAGAGCGGCTATTTCTACGATCGCGACGGCTCGCCGCTGGCTCCCACGGACAAGGCGGGCATCTGCCATCGTTGGTGGACCAAGCGCATCGAGTTCAACCGTTGGATGAAAAAGGCGCTCTCGGGCACCCGCATCTCGCGCTCCAACTACGTGTGCGGCGGCCTGATGGCCCTGCACGCCCGCGCCTTTACGCGTGTGGCCTTTGACCCGTTTATCACCCGCGGCGAGGACTTGGATTACCTCTTTAACATGCGCATGTTTGGCTACGACGTGTGGTTCGATAACGAGTGGACCGTGCGCCATCTGCCTCCGGAGTCCGAAAAGCGCTCACCGCGCTTTATGCAGGATGTATACCGTTGGTACTACGAACGGGCCAAGTTGACATTCGCCGCGCATCAAAGGAGCTCATTCCCGTTACGGCGGCATCACTCATGCCCTACCCGGGCCCGTGGATTTCGCGCGAGCTCGACGACCGCGTGCGCAAGACCGCTATGGTCCGCAGCGTGTTTACCCGCGAGCATGAGGGCTACCTGCGCATCTGGCGCCACGGTATTGACGAGGCCAAGACCTACGCGCGCCAAAACGCCGCAAGCTACCTGCGTTTCCAGAGCTTTTGGCCCAAGATCATGGACGGGCTTTGGCGTGACGCACAACTGATCAGTATCCTGGAGGGGGCCGAATGATCGACCGCCGCGCCCAGCGCGATAGTTCATTATCAATCTTTCGCATCATTGCCGTTGCCTGCGCCATTTGCGTGCTGGTGTACTTTATTTTGCCCTGGTGACCGGTATCGAGCCGATCGCCACGGTGATTGCCTGCGCGCTGCTGTGCATCTTTCTGTGCATCTTTTATCTTTTTGCGCTCAATCCCGATTCGGTGCGCTCCCAGTACACCGAGGAGACGCTCTCGGTGGCCTCGGCCATGCTCGAGGACATTAAGGGCGGTTTGACACAGGAGTCGGCGCGTTTGGTGTGCCCGGCGCATTTTGCCCGAGACGCGCGCCATGACGGTGGCCATCACCGACGAGGACAACGTGCTTGCCTGCGCGGGCGAGTTTTGAGGAAAAACTACTGCCAGATTCTCCCATCCACACGCTTGCCACACGCTACGTTATCGAACATGGCATCGTGCAGTCGTTCAACCGTATGGTGGATGTCGTGGGCTCGGACGGCTCGCACAACCAAGTCCCCGCCGGCATTATCGCCCCCATCAAGGTGGGCGATCGTACCGTCGGCACGCTCAAGTTCTACTACAAGACCCCGCGCGCCGTCGACCGTACCCAGTACGCGCTTGCCTCGGGCTTGCCGAGATTTTGTCCACGCAGCTCGCCATCCACGAGCTCGAGGTGCAAAGGAACTCACGCGCGCGCCGAGGTGCGTGCGCTGCAGGCGCAGATTAACCCGCACTTCCTGTTCAACACGCTGAACACCATTGCATCGTTTACGCGCACCGACCCGCTGAGGCCCGCGAACTGCTTCGTGAGTTCTCATCGTTCTATCGCGCCACGCTCGACAACTCGGGATCGCTTATTCCGGTCTCGCGCGAGGTCGCACAGACCAAGCGCTACCTTACCTTTGAGAGGCCCGCTTTGGCGAGGACCGCGTGCTTGCGACGTTCGATGTGTCCGAGGATGTGGAAGATACGCTGGTGCCGGCGTTCGTGATCCAGCCGATTGTCGAGAACGCCGTGCGTCATGGTATGGGCGATGACGACGCCCTGAGGATCGACGTGACCGTTCACCAAGACGGCGAGGATGCAATCTTGATTGCCGTGGCCGATAATGGCGTGGGCATGGATGAGGGTACCGCCGCCAGACTGTTTGACGAGCGCTCTGCCCGTCCCGACGCCAGCCTCTCCCCACGGGTGGCGGCGCCGGTGTGGCCATGCACAATATTTCGGAGCGCATCCATCGCTTTTTTTGGGCCGCACTCCTATACGCGTGTCGAATCGGCGCCGGGCAAGGGCACCAAAGTGCTTCTTCATCTTGATTTGTCAGAGAGCATCTTTGACATTCAAGAGTAAAATAAAGGGCTACGGGCTCAACGTCATGCGACGGATGCCGGCGTAGTTAGTTTGACGAAAGGTTTTATCCCTATGCTGCGTGCGATGATTGTGGATGATGAGGCGCCGGCTCGCTCGGAGCTTCGCTTCCTGCTCGAGCAAACGGGCAAGATCGGCACGATCACGGAGGCGTCGAGCGTCCGCTCCGCCATCGAGATGCTTATGGAAAGTCGCGTGGATTGTCGTGTTTCTCGATATCTCCGATGCCCGGTGCCTCGGGCCTGCAACTTGCCGAGGCAGCTGCATAAGCTCAAAAATCCGCCGGCGATCGTGTTTGTGACTGCGTATAGCGACCATGCGGTCGAGGCATTCGACGTCGATGCCGTCGATTATCTGATGAAGCCTGTCGAGGAAGCTCGCTTGGATCGCGCGATCGAGAAGGTCATGCAACGCGCCAAGCCGGTTACGGACAGCAAGGTGACCATCGAGCGTATCCCGGTGGAAAAGGGCGGCCGCAAGGTGCTCATTCCCGTGGACGACATCCGCTTTATCATGGCCAAGGACGATTACTCCTGCATCTATACCGTCGATGATCGCTTTTTGTCGACGACCTCGCTGGCGCAGTTTGAGGCCAAGCTCTGCGACTTTGGCTTCTTCCGTGTTCACCGCCGCTATATCGTCAACTTGGCGTGCGTCACGGACGTCGAGACGGTGCCCTCGGGCGCATCCAGCTGGGCATTACGGGCGTCGACGAACGCGTGCCGGTTTTCGCGCCGCCGCGTCGTGCCGCTCAAGAAGGCCCTGAGTCTCTAGCCACACTGGCCCCGCAGCCCTGTAGACCCATCGTCTGCGGAGTTGTGGGGCCTTTTTTTTGTATGTATCTGCCGAATCGTTTTTTGCGGAAGGGATCCCATGAACAGTGCAAGCGCCAAGCGCATCGACATCATCTCGGACACCCACGGCTATTTATCGCCTGCGCTCCTGGACGAGCTTGAGGGCGCGGATCTGATTATCCACGCCCGGCGACCTTACGTCAGAGATGGACTACGAGCACCTATGCACCATCGCCCCCGTGCGGGCCGTACTGGGCAACAACGATTACTACCGCGACTACGGCTCCGATGTAGACCGTCTTGCACTCTTTACCTACGAGGCCTCAAATTCGCCGTAGCCCACTACCGCGAAGACCTTCCGGTGGGATCCGTAGACGTAGCCATCAACGGCCACACCCACGTAACCAAAGAAGCCCAAGTGGGCCGCTGCTTAGTCCTCAACCCGGGCAGCGCCAGCTACCCCCAGAGGCACCCGAGGCCCCACCATGGCCAGAATGCTCGTCAAAGACGGCAAGATCATAAGCACCAAGTTTATTGACCTAGATTAACCGCAACAAAAAACGGGGGGGGGGATGCAGATGCGTCCCCCGTTCCATTTGAGCCAAAGGCGGAAGTTCAACAAGATCCATCAGACCAACCCCGTCGAGGAGCATGCGGGCTAGCTGCGCAGCGGCGCACGCCCGCAAAACTGATTGAACCAATGTGACAGCAGGGAGGGTCTCCGGGGCTG
>ENA-OQAL01000131-OQAL01000131.1-human-gut-metagenome-genome-assembly--contig:-NODE-131-length-19076-cov-3.536862_pt1 | contig 19076 bp, 21 predicted proteins | sample MGYA00242491_ERZ504519 | MGnify/ENA primary metagenome ERZ504519 (study PRJEB26092, sample SAMD00036260) | human gut metagenome | host: Homo sapiens | study: EMG produced TPA metagenomics assembly of... | reverse complement strand
CTAAGGCTTGTTATCAATCTTTAATAATGAGATTTAGTATCCAGGAGTCTGGTTCAATGCACTATTTTCTCCTAATGTATTTTCATCAATAGGCCATAATAGACGTTCTGAATTTGCATTTGAATATTTAGTAGCATACTCATTTCCCATGAGACGAAATATCATACCAGCGTTTTCCTTCGAATAGGAATTCTCTCATTCTTTCTTTCAAAATTGCTTCAATAGGGTTATCATCACTTCCAACGAATCTATTGTTGGCATAGAAGGTTGCATCCTTATCATTGGGGTAGGCTATTTCGCTTCTATGTTCATTGAAGTATGTAGTTCCGTAAGCACGTTCACGTACTTCATTGATTTCTTGAGTAATATCCTCTCCTAAGAAAGCCTTGGCTGTAGCTAACGCAAGTAGACAATCTGCATATCTGTAGATTGGATAGTCATCTAACCAGCTTCTTTGAGCATCACCATCCAATAATACTCCTTGGAATTTATAAGCGATAGGTGAGTTGAAAGAAAGAGTTCCACTTGTATTGTCTTTATTATAAATACCTTTTATGGAAATTGATTTTCTAGTATCTCCTTCTCGGAATAACTGAGTGTATAAATCTTGTTCAACTTGATAACGAATTAATCCACTCATGTCTGCCATTTCCGTTTCATTGAGTAGGGCTCCATTTTCATCGTAATAAGTACCAAAATTTGCCTGATTCATGACCATCGTTGATCTATATTGGTCATTCCAGAGGCTGTATTCGTTTCTTCCGTTATGTATAGCGAAAATGATTTCGTCATTTTCTTTATTGTCGTATGCAAATACTTTTTTAAAGTCGTTTCAACAATCCTACACCAGCTGTTTTTTACTGCCATTAACGCATTCTTAGCTGTAGTGTAATCACTTTCTCCGCCATTCATTTGTTTTCCGCTCCATAAGTAAACTTCTCCTTTCAGCATCATTGTGGCTGCTTTTGACCAATAGCATTTGCCGTATTTGAAAGAATAGTCATCACCAAAGGCATCTTCTGAACTTTGGATATCTTTTTTGATTTGGGTCATTACATCTGCTGCAGATGAAGCGGCTTTGCTAGGATTACCTATATCAATGGAGTTACCGTTAGTATAATCTAACTGGAGTACTACATCACCCCATGAACGTAGCAAATGGAAATATACATAAGCTCTTAAACCATAAGCTTCTCCTAGATAATAGTTTTTAGTACTTGCATCTAGTAAATCAGTAGATTCAGTATGACTAATCATCAAGTTTAATTGATTAATTAATACATAGAAATCTCCATAATTACTAATCACAGGGTTGGCTGCATTTAAAGTGTTGTCAATCATTCTCTCCACTCCTTGAGTAGCTTCCCCAGTGAATGGATTGGAATTGTAAATATCAGCGCGAGGTTCTCCTAATTCGAAAATAGTATAAGATCTTTCGCGAAGCAGACCGTGAAGTCCCACATTAAATGCCTCAAATTGAGCCGCATCTTTCCAATAGTTTACATCAGTAATACTACTAACAGGTTCCATATCCAAGCAACCAGTAAAAGATGTTGCCAGGCATCCGGCTATAATATAGTTGAATATTTTTTTTCATAATTGTTGTTTTTTCAGAATGTTACAGATAAGCCAAACAATAAGGTTCTAGGAGTTGGATAACGGCCATTATCAATTCCTCGTCCGTAAACTGTAGATACAGCTGGTTCAGGCGATACACCGTCATATCCAGTAATATAGAATAGATTCTGTCCTGTTACATATACAGATGCATCTTGCATACCTGCTTTACCAATCCATTTTTTTTGGTAAAGAGTAGCTGAGGGTAATCTCTCTTAGTGCCAGATAATCTCCTTTTTCATAGAAACGTGAACTATTATTATCCACAGCTGTATTACCATTGTTAGAACGAGTAATGTTTTTCTTGTTCAACTGGTCAGCATAAGTGAAGACTGGAAGATCCGTATCTGGATTCGTTTCACTCCATGTGTCATGAACTTTATCTATGATATTAAACTGTCCTTGATACTGTCCTAAAGAACGGGCCTTTTAAGTCGTTGTAAATAGTGTGTCCCAAAGCATAGTCGAAACGTGCGTATAATGACCAGTTCTTATAAGATAAGGTCGTTGAGAATCCACCTGTTACTTTAGGGAATATATTACCAACTACAGCACGGTCAAGGCTGTTAATCTTTCCATCCTTATTAATGTCTTCCCAGCATACATCTCCTGGTTCTATGGGTTTCCATCCGTTTGATTCAGCATAAGTTACACCTGTCTGTGGGTTTATTTCATTGGCCATACCTGGTCCATACAAGTTGGCAACTTCGTCAATGACCATGTTGGCGTTAGCTTTTACATCATTCCAATCTCTAAAGATATGATTCTGCACATAGCCTACCATGTCACCGAGTTTTCCACCTTCTCTATAGCCGCCAATCCATTTGGTCGGAGTCTCTCCTGTTTCAGGGTTGTAGAGTCCAGCTGCCACTTCATAACCATCAATCTGGTTAAATGGTTTGTCACTTGTAGGTAATTTTAAAACCTTGTTTGACACTGAAGTTAAGTTAGCAGAAACTTCCCAGTTAAAACCTTTAGCATTAGATAGAATATTAGCTCTTACCTCCATTTCAAATCCTGAGTTACGCAATTTTCCCAAGTTGGTTTTCATACTTGAAAAACCAGTATATGCGGGCAGGTTCACATCGGTTAGCAAATCATCTGTTGTTCTGTTGTAATAGTCAAAGATGAAGCTTAACCGGTTGTTGAAGAATCCTAGGTCCAAACCGGCTTCAAATGAACGGCTCTGTTCCCATCTTAATCCTGTATTTATTAAAGAAGAGTTGTAGTATGCAGTTGCACCATCGTAATTACCGGCTCCAATCTGCTTATAAATTCCGTAAATATCAAAGTTCCCGATACCATTTACGTTACCGTTTACTCCATAACTTAAACGTGGTTTGATGTTACTGATTACTTCTGAAATTTTAGATTCTTTCCAAAAATCTTCTTCTGTGACATTCCATCCCACAGAAACTCCAGGAAAGAAACCCCAACGGTTGTCTTTCAATCGAGAAATACCGTCGTAACGAGCTACTAATGAAAGCAGATATTTCATTTGATAGTTATAGTTTACACGACCAAATACGGATGCAATCCGATAACCTGTTTTTCAGACTTGGTGGATGTACGTGATGCTCCTGCATTTAGAGTCGGAATATCATCTGTTGGAGAGTTCTGAGTTTTGGCCTCCATCATAAATTCATTATAACCGAAATATTCACTTCCTACCATTACATCCAAGTTGTGCTTGTCTTTGAATGTATCCTTATAATTCAATGTTCCATTGACCTGAATCTGAGTATAGCGTTCTATCTTTGCACTAGCATCACGTGTGTTAGTTGGTGTAGATGAGGTTTGAAGCTGGTATGATTTATTGAATGTTTCATATTGATAATCATAATGGTAAAGCGATGAGTTTCCGCTGAATGTCAGTTTTTTAGGAATAATATCCAAATCGAAACCAAAGTTATATGTCGATTTACGTGTACCATCTTCACTAGTCAGTTTGTCTCGATAATATTCGGGATTACCATCACCTGTTCCCCAACCTGATGCAGGCGAACCATCTTCGTTGTATGGATTCCATGTCGGACGTGTGAGCGTGTACGATAGAATAATTCATAAGAACCAATCCATAATGATGGTTGCTGTGACCATGTATAGGTAGCACCGGCTTTCACATTTAAGAATGGGAAAATTTTGTAGGTACCGCTTACAGAGCCGTTGAAACGTTTGTACCCAGTTCCCTTAATCTGACCATCTTCATTGTAATATCCCATGCTGGCCATGTAAGTACCCTTATCATTTCCTCCGGTAATATTTACATAATGATCTTGTGTCAAGGCTGTATTAGCAAAAACGGCATCATCCAACTGACCACTATAATCCTTATAAAGAAGTTGTTTACCTTCATAATATGGGTCATCCATAACTAGCCAACCTTCATTTCTTAGATGAGAAGTTTCATCGGTTAGATATTTTACGTCGATAAGGTCATTTTGTGTACCATATCCAGTTTGAGTATCTACGCTTGCTGCTCCCGGTACGTTGTTTGTATAACGTTTATAACCCAGACGGTTATAGTAAAGATAATCGTGGGCATTACAGAAATCATATCCGTAACGTGCAAAGTTTACACCCAGTTTAAATTTATAGTTTACTGAAGCTTTACCTGCTTTTCCACTTTTTGTTTCTACAAGGATAACACCTCCGTTGGCACGTGCACCATAGATAGCAGTAGAAGCGGCATCTTTCAATACTTGTATAGATTCAATATCTGAAGGGTTGATGTCACTCATGCTTTCGCGAATAATACCATCAACAACAATCAATGCTTTACTATTACCACCGGTAATTGTTGCTCCACCACGAAGAGTGATATCAGGTTCAGCTCCAGGCTGTCCTGTTGTATTGATAACTCGCAAACCTGTTACAGAACCTTGTAAAGCCTGTCCTGCGTTACTCATAGCAGCATTTTTCAGAACTTGATCATCCATTTTTGAAATGGCCGTAGTTAATGCAGCTCGTTTCTGTGAACCACCATATCCGGTTACGACAACTTCTTCCAATGTTTGGGTATCTTCTTTCAGAATGATGTTAATCGGAGTACCATCCCATTTTATGGTTTGTGTAATATATCCTACGAAAGAAATTTCAATAACATCCCCTTTCTTTACGTTTGATAGAGAGAAGTTTCCATCAATGTCTGTAATTGTTCCAATTGTAGTTCCTTTTACTATTACAGAAGCTCCAATGACAGATTCGCCTGTTGCGTCTTTCACAATACCTTGACATATACCAGTTTGTTGTACAATGTCAATTTCAGATTCATTTTTGATAAGTCCGCATATGCCATACCCGTAGATAAACTGCCTAGTAACAGCCACATACCGACTGACTTCATTTTTCTATTCATAATTCATGCATATATAAGGTTAAAGTTTGCGATTGATGATTCTTCAGTTAACTTAAGGCCTTTTTAAAATGAATTTTATTAATACGTCTATTTACATGTGGCAAATATAGAAATAAAAAAAATTTGATGTCACAATTATTTGATAAAATATTTTATGAAATACCGATTTTTTATTTGTGTTGTATTTTTTGTTTTTACCGATAGTTTATAAAGTTGAATTTCTTTTATTGTGATTCTGATTATACGTATAATGATAAAAATGTTATTTATATATGCTGATATTCAGCAATAAAAAGGGGATATCATAATTGATATCCCTTTTTTATTGAAATCTTTATATAATAAATTATTTTATAATATCTTTCAGTTTAATGCTTTGGAAAGTCATGTGAGCTACACTGCTTTCATACAATATACCGATAGTTTCTTTATCTATCATTGTCAGGCAGGAATATCCCCAATTGTATCCCTCATCTAACAGAAGCTGATGTTCCGAACTCCAGGTATTTCCTCCATCCATGCTGATTTTAATCGTCATGTCTTTACGGGCATTTGTAGAATTGGGGTTGGAGAAAATTAAAAAGGTCTTTACCCAATACATTATCTTTCGCTTTTACACTGATCAGACTGGCCATACATACGGGCTCTATCAAAGCAGTACGGGATGATTCGTGTTCCTTCCAAGTCTTACCTAAATCTTGTGTGGTATAAACGGCCCGGCTTCCTCCTCGGTTATCTCTCATGTTCAGCATTAAAGTGCCAGGTTCAAGCTCTGCCACTTGTGCTTCTGTGGTATTAGTACGTGCATGGTGGTGTATGGTCCATGTTTCTCCACGGTCTTTGCTATACATGATACCCGCATTGGGGATTCGGGTTTTGTCGATAAACTGAATGGGGAATACCAATGTACCATCTTCCATTGTGATGCCTCGTCCCGGTCCTTGTAATAAGAAATACCATTCCGGAAGCTTCACCTGTTCTGTGATATTGATCGGTTCAGACCAGGTTTTTCCATCATCTGTACTTTTGGCAAGTACCAATTGAGCGGTATGGTTCAAGTCCATTCCCTGGTGTGAACTCCACCATGCTCTTTGGTTACCCATTCCATGTGTCCATGCTGCCACAATCCATACGGTGTTGGTTTTGGTATCTACCAGGATGGAAGGGTCACCTACACCATTTTGAGCAGAAGGAAGCCCTCCGTATTCTTTGAATGATAGAGGCAAGCGCATTTTTTCCCATGTCTTTCCTCCATCTGTACTGCGGCTGAGACCTATGTCGATATGTTCTTGTAAATCTACACTGCTGTTGTAACGTACATCGTATACTCCCAGTAAAGTGCCTTTGTTTGTAGTAACCAGTCCGGGAATACGGAAAGCGGCTGAACCGTCATCACCGGCATGGCGAACTCCTACTGCCATTCTTTGTACGATTTTCTGTTCAGTCGCATTTTTTGTGGGGATAATTTTTCCATCACCTTTTACCTGAGTTACTTCTGCACAGATTTTTGTGTGTAGTGAAGCTGTTGGTTGCATTTCGATACTGATCCAGAAGAAATTATATCCAGGAAAGAGGTTCTGTTTTCCTTCCAGTGTCAGCGTATTGGTTTTAGGTGTTATTTCTGCTTTTTTTTATAGAATAAGATGGATTAGCAGAAAGGGTTTGCCCCGGATTGTTGCTGGAAATGTATTCTACGGGTGCAAAGCGTTTTTTCCTCTGTCTTGTGGAGCATCTGTTCCTCCATAATACAATTTAATAGCTTTGATTTGTGACAAAGGTACGTTCTTGTCGAAGGTGATAGTGACATTGTCAAGGGTCTTTGTTTCTTTGGCGTCGAGACGCAGATAAGCCAAGACATTATCATGTCTTTCTATTAATATCGGTACTTGTGGAGTTTTAACAAAGACAGTATCAGCAGCGTGCAGACCAATGGAAAGCATTCCGATACATAAGGATAATAGTTTTTTCATAATGCAGTTGCTGGTTTAGATTTTTACTTTAGCTATAAGTTTTCTTATTTTTTCCTTCTCCAATTACAGGGGCATGTGGGTCTTCCGGATATACGATGGCAAATTGTCCGGGAAGCAAATCAACAAAGGTTGTAGGTACATCTGAATAGAGTGCACAATCACCTTCTTTCTGATACGCTTGTTTCAGTTGGTTTACATCTTCAATGGCTTTCCAACCGATACGTTCTTTCCCTTCTAGGAGGATATGTATATCAATGTAATCACGATGTACTTCCAGAACCTGTTCAGATTCTTTCACGCATGTGGGGTTAACATTGTTGATAAACAGGTTATCTCCATCCAGTTCTATTCTTCCACATGGTGTATGCAATAAGTCGTGACTCTTTACATAATCGAACAATTGTTTAAATAAAGGATGTAGCGGTTCAATTCTGCTACTATTTTGTAAATTGGAAACAATCATAATATATAAAAGTTTTTAGTTATTCCATATTGTCAGTTTTAGGACGTAAGAAATACAACTGTACGCCAAGAGCAATAGCCACCACGATGGCTAACATGGCAAAACCGACTCCTAAATTACCACTATCACCCCATCGTCCTAAAAGGTGAGTAATGAAAGCCCCGGCAGATACACCGATCATGTTCATTACTCCATAGGCAGTGGCTCGTTGTTTGTGAGATACAAATTGGCAGAGGATAGGCATGTTATTTGTATCAAAAATACCATAGCCGATACCAAATAGCAGTCCGGCACCTACTACTGCTACTAGATTATGTCCGAATCCTAATAAAAGTAATGACGGAATGGTCAATCCTAAACCGATAGCTCCGGTATATACGCGTCCGCGTAAATTTTTCTGTACCCATTTATCTGATAAAGGCCCTCCGATAAGGACTCCAATAAATGAAGACACGGCGATGGTTATAGTAGAGATAGGTCCAGCCTGTGACATGGGTAAATCAAGGTTTTCGGCAAACAAAGTTGGAAGCCAGTTTTTGGTAGCCCATCCGGGAAGGCTTGGAGCTGCAAAGTAGAGCAAGATTACTCAGAAAGCTACATTGGTCAGCAAGGATTTCAGACTGGTAAAGACGCTCTCTTTCTCTTTTTGCGGATTGGTTTGCAGTTTCTCTGTAGGAAGAATCTCTGTTTTTTTTGTCATGTAAAAATAACATCAGAATTACGGCATAGGCAATTCCGATGATACCGAACCAATGGAAAGTGGTGTGCCAGGAAAAGGCATCGGCTACGGTTGCTCCGAATCCTCCGATGGCTTGTCCTGTGTACAAACCTGTCATATGGATACCTACGGCCAAAGAACGGGATTTCCAGTATGATAGTCTGCAATCAAGGAAAGTCCGGCAGGGATGTAGAGTGCTTCGCTCACTCCCATTAAGGCACGTAGCCAGACAACCTGGTTGAATGTTTCGGCTATTCCCATCAGATAAGTTACGGAAGACCATACGAACAAACTTCCAACAATCAGCCATTTGCGGCTCAAACGGTCAGCTATGACGCCTGAAACGGGACTCATCAGTGCGTAAATCCAGAGAAAGATTGCCATCAGATAGCCGAAGTTGGTAGCTGATTGCAGTTCTACAATGTCAACCTGCATCGCATCTTTCATGGTGCTAAGCATTTGTCGGTCCATATAGTTAAGCAATGCCACTCCCCATAGTAGGCCTACTACAATCCACGGATAAATTTTTGAGTTTTTCATATATTATGGTTATTCAGTTAGCAATGTAACTTGCCGGATTATTCTCCGGCAAGTATTTCTTTACATAATGTATATCCTTTTATCATCATTCTTGGAATATGGAAAGGACCTTTAAAGAGGTTACCTTTCGCAGGTTGAGCTACTGTACCGTCACGATGCAGGTACCCGTACCATTCTCCAAATTCACTGTCAGGGAAATGAGCATATGTCCAATCACTGATTTGTTTGTGACGTTTCAGGTATTTCTCGTCCTTGGTCAGTTTATATGCATATAAGTTGGCAATGATGGCTTCTGTTTGTGGCCACCAGAATTTCATGTCTTGTGAATAATCCTGTGGAGGAAGATTCTTGCAATCCTTGAAATTGATGATGCCACCATACTGTTTGTCCCATCCCCATTCCCAAGACCAGTCAAGAATGGTCAGGGCCATGTCAATGAGTTCTTTGTTATTGTTCATGTTACGTGCTACATCGAACAGGAACCAAGAGGTCTCGATACAATGTCCCGGATTGATGGTACGGCCATTCATTGTATCGATAAATTCTCCTTTAGGGCCAACCATTTCCAGCAAAGCCTTGAATTCAGAATGCATGAAATAGTTTTTCAATGCATAAATGGATTCTTCAATCTGTGCATCGAGTTCAGGATCTGAAATTACTTTTTTGATACTGGAAGCCACATTGACCATAATCATGGTAATGGAATGTCCTTGTGCCTGAACCGTAGGTAAATATTTCGGTTCAAGTATACCTGGAGTATTCAGGAAGTGGCGCATGCGCTTGAACAAATCAAGTGCTTTTTGGGCATATTCTTTATTACCGGTAGCCAGTGCATATTCCGACATGGCGATGGCGGCAAAACTCTCAGAAAATACATATCTTCTTTTCCGGAGCGGAGTTCCGTCTGCTGCTACCTCGAAATACATTCTTCCATCAGTATCGAAGCAATGCTTTTCAATAAAGTCGAGTGTAAGCTTGGCAGCATCCAGCCATTCAGGATTTTTTTCTATATTGTTATATGCGTACGAGCAAATGAAAGCAAAGCGTCCCTGAAACCAGACCGATTTAGTGGTGTCAATAAGTTGACCGTTACGAGCCACGCAGGTGTATATGCCACCGTGTTCTTTGTCAAGACCATTCTTTAACCAAAATGGCATGATGTTATGGGTGAGATCTTCTTTGTAGTTCTCAGCCCAATATTTAGCGTAAGTTTCTATAGACATAAGAATGGATTTAGAATTTGTTGCAACGATCAAAGAAGTTGATGGCTTCCAGTTCTGCCTTCATGCGTGCTTCTTCTTCGTCTGTCATATTTTGGAACGGAGTACGGTTCTTACCTAAATCCAGCCCGATGAGCTTCATGATTCGTTTACCACCAACGATATTACCGCGGTAATGGCAAATCACGTTGATTACATCCTGAGAGAAGTTCTGCAGTTCGCGTGCTTTTTCGATGTCACCAGCTTTCCATGCGTCGATGATGCCCACCAGGTTGATTCCGTTATAGTTAGTTGTACCGCCGATACCACCTTGTGCACCACCCATAGCTAATGATGGAAGAATTGTTTCATCCTGACCGTGCAGCATGTCGAATTTTCCGTTCTTGTACAAGCGGCACTGGTTGTATTCGTAAATGCTTTCGTATGTATATTTGATACCTGCGAAGTTAGGAATACGTCCGTCTACAGCTTTCAGTAATTCTACCATCGGTAAGAAAGCACCATTGAATGCCGGAATGTGATAATAATAGAAAGGAAGATTTGGGGCTCCAGCCGCAATTTCTTCACAATATTTCACCAGCTCTTCAATGCGACCAATTTTCGGGAATGGAGGAGCCATGGCACCGATACCCCATGCACCAATCTTCTGAGCATGTTCGGCCAGCATTTTGCTTGCTTTTACACAGCAGCTTCCTACGTGTACAATTACCTTGAAACCTTCGGGAGCAGCTTTCACCCATTCTTCTGCCAGTTTCATACGTTCTTCTTCGGTCAGCATGTAGCCTTCACCAGATGAACCGTTGATAAACACACCTTTCAGTCCATTTTTGCTAACATTTTTGCATAAGCAGCAATGGGTTCGTAATTTACTTCACCATTTTCATAAAATGGAGTAAATGGGGCATCAATTAAGCCAATAATCTTTTCCATAATATTATATTTAATAAAATTAGTTTATTTTAATAATCGCAAAAATAAGGATATAATTTTATATTACAAGGTTTATGTGCTTATTTGAAATTATTCTTTCTTTTTGAGAGGATAAACTGTAATTTTGGAGTTCGTATGCCTGGTTTATTTCTCCGCATATCATATATAAACAACCTTCACGATACAGCAGGATGCCTCCTGCACGTGCCATGCCTGAAATATTTACTTTTGTGGTCCATGTTTTATGGGTAAAGTCATAAAATAAAATATCATCATTAAATTTGTACCAAGAGGGGGCGTGAGTTAAATAATCTTTTCCTGCTTTTCCATCCAGTGCGTTTTTGAAGATACGATAATTAACTCCTCCTGTTAGGATAAGTTGTGTGTCTGTCTGTATACCGCTACCTCCTGCCATACAGCGTTTTTCCTTGTTTCCCTGATAAGGTATGTGAGAATCATATTCCCATTTGTCGGTTTGGGGAGTATAACATAATATGTCATGTGAAAGAATACTGGCAGAAGAATCCGATGGAGCTTGAAAACCTCCAATCAAATAAAGCTTCTTTCCATCATTGACCAAAATAGGTTGTACTCGTTGAGGCCCAGGGAAGGAAGATAGTTTTTGCCATCTGTCACATGTTTGTAAATCCAGTTTGTATAATGCGTTTTGTCGCAGTTGTTGATTTCCTCCTGTGATGTAGATACATTCATTCAACATTGTGGCGGAGGCGTTGTCTATTGTTTCAGGAAGAGAAGGTAGCTGGTGGATTTGAAAGCTTTCAGAGGAAGGATCTTTTTGAATCCGAAATACACTGGTCAGACCAGAATCTGCATTCATTCCCCCAATGCAGACTAGTCCCTGAGGTGTTTCTACACTGCAACCATAAGCTACGGAACAGGGCAGATCAGAGATTCTTGTCCAACGAGGAGATGCGGCATGAATATCCAGTGCATAGCATTGATTGTAATAGGCTTTTTTTCCTCCTTCGGCTGCAGGAATTGTCGGGAAATTGCAACCTCCCCCCACAATTAGCCAGTTTTTTATAAAGCCAGCGAAAGGTGCAGATACGCCTTTTGTAATAGGGTAATCAGGAAGCAGCGTAGGAACTTGTGCCATATTTATTGTGCATTGGGCAATTAGTATGCCTAAAAATCAAAAATAATTTTTTCATAACGCGTTTTATCAGGTTTATAAAAACTCATGTATGCTAAAATAAGCATAATATTTAAAACAAGGGCTATTTAATGAAAGATTTTTTGAGAGTATCCCGATATAATTAATAACTTGTTTTATTGTATGGTGTTATTAATTTATTATTTATGCAGTTTTATTATTAGGGATAAGTTAATAATGGATTTCTAATTTACACTCCTAAATATAGTAATTTATTAATAAAGTATAGGATTAAAAATAGGATATAAATATCTCAGAATATAGATTATTATAGGTTTAACCCCAAATACTATGACTATGGTACAAAGATTAATAGAAGGATTAGGAAATGGAACAAAGAATATGCTTACTCAGAAGCGTATTATTACTTATCTGATGCATAATCATTCATCTACTATTCCTGACCTAGCAAAAGATATAGATTTGAGTATTCCTACTGTGACCAAGTTTGTTATGGAGTTGGTAGAGGAGGGGTATATTATGAATTATGGAAAACAAGAAACAAGTGAAGGTAGGCCTCCTAATCTTTATGGATTGAATCCTGATTCTGCCTATATGGTAGGAGTCGATATCAAAGCATCTTGTTTGAATATTGGTCTGATGAATTTTACGGGTGATATGGTTGATATTCAGATGGGAGTTGAATGTCGACTTTCCAATACATTAGAAAGTCTGGAAGAACTGACCCGGCATATTTGTAATTTTATCGATAAGCACAAAACTATCAGAGAAAGAATCCTTCAGGTTGGGGTAAATATTTCAGGACGGGTAAATCCTGAGGAAGGATATAGCTTTAGTATGTTTAATTTTGAAGAGCGTCCTTTAGCAGAGATTCTGGGTGAGAGAATAGGGATTCCTGTTAGTATTGATAATGATACTCGTGCAATGGCTTATGGAGAATTATTGAAGGGTGCTGTGAAAGGAGAAAAAGATATTGTTTTTATCAATATTAGCTGGGGGTTAGGTTCTGCTTTTATTATTGATGGAAAAATCTATACAGGCCGTTCCGGTTTTTCAGGTGAATTTGGCCATTTTAGTGTGTTTGATAACGAGATAATTTGTCGTTGCGGAAAAAAAGGCTGTCTGGAAACAGAAGTTTCAGGCTCAGCCTTACATCGGATTCTTTGTGAAAAAGTAAAGAATGGACAAAGTTCTATTCTTTCAAAAGGATTCTTACAGGAGAAACGTCTCTCACATTAGAAGAAATTGTAGATGCGACCAACAAGGAAGATATTTTGTGTATTGAGCTGGTTGAGGAGATAGGCCGTAAGTTAGGTCGCTATCTCGCCGGGTTGATAAATTTATTTAATCCAGAATTAGTTGTAATTGGAGGAACTTTGGCTTTGACAGAGGATTACATTTTGCAACCTATAAAGACTGCTATACGTAAGTATTCTTTAAATTTAGTAAGCAAAGATTCGGCTGTTGTATTGTCTAAGTTACAAGCTAAAGCTGGAGTTATAGGAGCCTGCTTATTATCAAGAAGCAAATTATTTGAATGGTAATTTAAATGCATCTATCCGAGAGCTTTTATCTCGAATAGGTGCATTTTTGTTGCATATTAGAGTCATTCTTCCACTCTGTATTCCAATATATCTCCCGGCTGGCAGTCCAGTTCTTTGCAGATAGCTTCCAGGGTGGAGAAACGTATGGCCTTGGCTTTTCCTGTTTTCAAAATAGAGAGATTTGCCGGCGTTAGGTCAATCCTTTCAGCAAGCTCTCCCAGCGAAATCTTTCGTTTCGCCATCATCACATCTAGATTTACGATAATCGGCATAAAATTATTCAGTTTAGTTTTCTTTTTTTCAGTCAATACCTTCCACCAGCAGGTATAGCGTTTTATCAATACATGGTGTAGGTACATCCCACCGTAAATCATTCCCATCATGACTAACACGCGGTGGGAACGTGTTTCTATCTGTTGCTCGATGAACAGCCAGTAAATGATGGTCAGCAGCATCAAGGTAAGTATCATGGTCAGAATGATACCGATTGCAGCTTTCCATTTAGTATTAATAGTTTTCATCTTTCCATTCAAATTTAAATGGTTAATTCATTCTCTTCTTTCAACCGTAAGCCGATGGCAAATACTTCTGAGGCTAAGAGGGCGATAAAGCCTAAAATCAGTGTGGAATCAGAGAAGGCAATTAATATATTCAATTTGCTTCCTGCCAGTTCAATGCATTGTGCAAGCTGATGGTTTGAAATCCAGATACTAATAAAAGAAAGCACACATATTCCTGTCAGGCTCCATCCTACGCGGCGCAGGTGTTTTACGTTAATCCAGTCGAACACGATGTTTCGGTTGATGTGTATCATCAGTTTGGCGAAATAGACAGTTGCATAGACAAATCCGATAATGACAATAAAACCGATGAGACCTTGCAGCACTTCAAAGCCATGGCTGGAATGGGAATAGGGGCATTCCACAAGAGCTGTAATCGGTTTGACAGCCAGTTGTCTGCCGTCTTTCAAGTTGGTGACTGTTCCGGTCGTTTTCCATCATGTCAGTAGGCAAGACGTGTACCATTTTATATTGAGGTATCTCAGTGATTTCTCCTTGTGCAGCTTTCATGCCTACCTCTACTCCGTTTACAAACATTTCTATAATTAAGTACACATTTCCGGAAACGGACAACAGGAAAGCAGCAATCATGCATACACAGAATATATTCAGTCTCTTTTTCATAATGTAGATGAAGATTTTAAATGGTCAAATCATTTTCTTGTTTTAGTTTTACTGCTACTACAAATACTTCCGTGAGAAGTATCAGCAACAATATACCTATCCAACTGAACTCAAAAGGAGATGCGGGCTGGATGGTGTATCCCGGAATTGTAAGTTGTGCCATGGCATCACGGGTTTCACTCCAGTTGAGGAAATACTTAACCAAGTGATAGGCAATAGGAGGATAAACTCCCCACCGTATCCGTCGGATATTGATGGATGTAAAGACCTCTTTGCGGATGATAGAGATAAACAGACGGATGAGGTTGTAAAGTCCATAAAAGGATACCAGCCCTGTGAGACCAAGCAGTATATAAGTGAAATTTGTCAGTCCGCTGGGTACGATGTACGAATGGCATTGCATGAATCCGGTGGGAACAGTTGTGCCGGCTTGCGAGTTGGCTGCTTGTATGGCTGAATCGGGCAATACATCGAAGGTGGTTGCAGTTACCTTGTCAAAAGCCGGATCTGCAGACTCTATACTGATGGGAGCCAGTTTATCTACATCGCTCCAGCCGTCATTAAAGCCGCCTATGAATTCAAAGAGTACGATTAATAGGGCTATTAATCCAATGATTTTAAATGTTTTCATTGTGTGAATGTGTTTGTGAAGACAGTGTATTGTTCTCTATTTCAATTGTTTCTGCCTGAGCAGGCTGATGCCATACTGCCGGCTGCGGAACCAGTTTCTTTTGAATGAACAGCACACAGATGATGGTAAGAACCATTCCTCCAGCCGCCATAAGAGCTGCTCCCGTTTGTCCGTAAGTAGAAACCATGGTAGCATTCGGATCGCCTGCTAATAAGAAAGAAGCTACGGCTGCACTGTTATTGACAAAGTGCATCAGGATGCCGGGCAACAAACTGCCTGTGCGATAATACATCCATCCCAGTGCCAATCCGGTCACGAAGGCAAACGGGGCCTGTACCCAGTTGCCATGTACTACTCCGAAGATCAATGACGAAAGTACGATGGCTCCTGCCGGATGTTTCCATTTGCGAAGTAAATGTCCCTGAATGGCTCCACGGAACAGCAGTTCCTCTACGATAGGAGCATGATGACCACGGAAATGATACCCAGTGGGTTACGCATTATCATTTCGAACGCTTCCTGCATGTTGTTAGGTAAGTCGGCCAGCTCATTAAAGTAGTTGGTCCATAAGCCCATCGCTACAATGAATACCACTGAGGTAGCTAACAATTTGGGTGAGCTGTGATACCCCCAAGTCTTCTGGTCCAGTCCCACATATTTCCCCACTAACAGATGGATACCTACTGCCGCGGTGGAGAGGATTTGTGCCAGCATGATAAGGTTTGTATACAGGCTGTCTGGTGTCTGTGGAACCTCATAACTGCCTTGATATAACATATATCCACAGATGGCTACTCCCATGAAAGCTAATTGGTAAGCGAAGAAATACAGTAATAATTTGATAGTGCGTCCCATAATTTGTGCGTTTTAAGTGGTTAGTTTATTTGTTTCAGAAAGCTTCTGAAGGGTTGGCCCCTCAGTTCTCCAAGTCAGCAGATAAGCTGGTGTCCAGGTCATTTGTTCTGCATCCCAGCGGTAAGCTTTTTTCTCGGTCATAGTTCCCAACGTGTCGTACTGGTATTCGTACTTCCACTTGGGAGTAAGTGTTTTGCCGTCTTCATTTAAGGTGGAAACAATCAGGCTTTGCTGGTTCTGTCCGTAAATGAAGGTTTCTTTTGCGTTTGCATTTGTGGCTGTCAATGTCATCAATGCAGCAGCGATTCCTGCTGCCAGTGTCTTTTTTGTGAATGTCTTTTTCATAATTGTACGTGTTTGTGTGTAAATAATAGTGTTTGTTTGCGCTTGTATTCGATAAATATTTATCGTTTTTCGATATGCAAATGTAAGTATTATTTTTAACTGTAAAAGAAAAACAGAAATATTTTATCGAAAAACGATAAATTTTTATTCTTTTCCGGATTAGGAGGGGAATATCTGTTTGTCGGTTCATATTTTTGGAATTGCAAAGGCAAATTCTCTGTTTCACACTGTGAAATACAAAAACCACAGTGTGGGATACATATTTCACACTGTGGGATACAAATCCCGCACTGTGAAACAGAGAATTTTTCAAAGCGTTTTGAGGAATATATTACTGAATTTTGAGTTAATTCTGCCGGTTTTGTAGATTATTAGGTCTGCTTTTCTTTTACTTGGGTATATCCTTACATTAAATAATGGAGGAAAACCGTGGATATAGACAGAAAATCTCTAAATTTGCTGAGTATGAATCAATCTATGACGGAAAAACAACTGATAGAAGAAACTGCGATGTGGAAATGAATCTGCTTTCAGACACATCTACGACCGGCACTATGTCCCTCTCTGCCGTTTCGCAGATTTGTTTCTCCATGACACGTCTTTGTCGGAGGAGGTGGTAGATGATGCCATCTTTTATTTGTGGGAACATCGAAGTGAGGTGGAAATCACTTATTCTTTGAGAGACTATTTGATGAAATCGGTTCGTAATCGTTGCTTGAATGAACTGAATTCGCTTGCACATCGTGAAGAATTGCAGTTTTCTTCTTTTTCTCTTCCCGAGAATGCGGAATTTCTGGATACCTTATTTATAGAGAAAGACCATCCGTTAGGTTATCTGTTGGAGCAGGAACTGGAGGAAGAACTTGAACGCAGTATTGAGGCCCTGCCGGAAGAATGTCGTGTGGTTTTCAAAAAAGTCGTTTTGAACAAAAAATACGAAGAAATAGCCCGCGAGCTGAATATCTCTGTCAATACAGTTAAGTATCACATAAAGAATGCATTGGCTTTTCTGCAGAAGCGTATGGCGGGCTATCTGAAGATTCTTGTGTGGTATATTTTTCTGGGAAATTGAAAAAATCTTCTTTTTGACTACCCTCTTTTTCTCTTTTTTGTCTTACTTATAAACACAGCAAATTATGCAGTACGAAGAAATGAAAAATGAACGGATTGATCAGTTGATTGCGGAATACCTTTCCCGGTAGTCTGACGGCAGAGGCTTTTCAGGAATTGAAAAGCTGGAGTCAGCAGTTGGACGAAAACCGTATGTATGTTCGCAATCAGATAGAAGTCTGGTTTTCATCCGGAGTGACTGCAAAAGATAAGCTGTTTAATAAGGAAGAAGCATTTGCCCGTTTCCAGAAACGAATCGGAAAGAAAGAGCCGAAAGTGTACCGTTTCCCATGGAAGACCTTCTACCGGGTGGCAGCCGTGATACTGATTGTGCTGCTTCCGCTGGCTGGTTACTGGAAAGGGCAGGAAACACTTCGTCAGACGTTCTCGGATATGGTGGTGGAAGCTCCGTTGGGAGCACGTACCAAACTGTATTTGCCTGACGGTACGTTAGTGTGGCTGAATGCCGGTTCCAAAATTACCTATTCGCAGGGATTTGGTATGGATAACCGTCAGCTCAGCCTGGAAGGAGAAGGTTATTTTGAGGTGGTGCATAACCAAGACCTTCCTTTTGAGATTCATACGCATGAAGTAGACTTGCGTGTATTGGGTACCAAGTTCAATTTCAAGAACTACTCGGATGATGAAGAAGTGACGGTGAGTCTATTGGAGGGAAAGGTTGCCTTGCATAATAGTTTGAAATCCATGTCAGACTTATATCTTTCTCCTAATGAGAAAATGGTGCTGAATAAGCGTACGGGCGAAATGGTGAAATCGAGAGCCCGTGCAGAGAATTCCATGCTATGGACAAATGATGAGCTGTTCTTTGATGAGGAATTATTGGAAGACATTGCCAAGAAACTGATGCGTAGCTACGATGTACGAATAGAGATAGCTGATAGCCTGAAGAACCGTCGTTTCTACGGCAGCTTCAAGGTGATGGGTAATACCATAGAAGAAGTACTGGAAACCATTGCTTCGACTAATCGCATGAAGTATCGATACGAAAATGAGAAATATATTCTTTATTAACTGATTTGTCAAACCTTAAAAAGAAAAACACCATGAAAATAAAACGATCCAACTGAAAGAGTTATAGGGCAAAGACATAAAAATAAGGAAGATGCGGGCACATCCTCCTTGTAAGTTCATAGTCTTTTGCATAGGGCATAAAACCTGAATTAAAGATGCCGCAAAGATAGGTATTCTTTAATTCTTGCGATTCTTATTTTAGTTATTTAATTAAAAATCAACAGAATTATGAGATATTTCAATAAGGCTATGTTAGTAGCCTCGGCAGCGCTTTGCTTGAATTTATCGGTCTTTTCTCAGAATATTACACTGAAAACCGGTAATGTAACGGTGAAGGAGGCGATGGAACAGTTGAAGAAATCGTCAGGGTATTCGTTTGTATTTCATCTGAGGACTTGGATACCCAAAAAAAATGTGTTTAATA
>ENA-OQAL01000130-OQAL01000130.1-human-gut-metagenome-genome-assembly--contig:-NODE-130-length-19080-cov-5.119823_pt1 | contig 19080 bp, 20 predicted proteins | sample MGYA00242491_ERZ504519 | MGnify/ENA primary metagenome ERZ504519 (study PRJEB26092, sample SAMD00036260) | human gut metagenome | host: Homo sapiens | study: EMG produced TPA metagenomics assembly of... | reverse complement strand
ATTTCTTCATGCTTAACCATTCGTTTTTGACAACATTTCAATGACCTCTTTAGTGTTTCCGAACCAGCTTTTGCCGGTTCTATTGTTTAACTTTTAATTTTTCGGTAAAAATTTACCGAAGTATTGCTTCGTATTACAACAATTTTATGAAAAGATGAAAGAATATCCAGACTATAAAGTTATAGGAAATCCCAAAATAACTTATAATGAAGGATGTACATATAATATTAATTTTAATGCTACCCATTATTTAGGTGGGTACCCCAATGGATATCCTTCAAAAGAAAATATAACAGTTCAGATAGTTTTAGACTTGGAAACAGAAACATATACTTTTACAGCAATAAAAAGGACAATTATATTAAGAAAAAGTCTCTGGTGAGATGATTTTCGTGGGCTTCGTGTATTTAAGGGGAACTCAAAAGAAAATAAGTACTTTATAGCATATTTTACTCTTATTCTGCATAAAACAAAACCGTCTGCATGCCTTGGAAAAATCAAGATCCATGCAGACGGTTTTGTATATCTGAGCCAGAGAATCAGTCTTTATAATCTCCGTTTGCCTTAATCAGCTCAATCAGTTTTTCTACAGCCTGTTCTTCCGGAATGTTCTTTTCAATACATTCCTTCTTTTGTACAGACTGATTTTGCCTCTTCCGGCACCTACATAGCCATAGTCGGCATCGGCCATTTCACCCGGGCCATTGACGATACAGCCCATGATACCGATTTTCAGTCCCTTGAGGTGAGCCGTAGCAGCCTTGATGCGGGCAATGGTTGATTCTAAGTCGTACAATGTACGTCCGCAGCCCGGGCAAGAGATGTATTCGGTTTTGGAAGTGCGGATACGTCCTGCCTGCAGGATACCGAAGGCGGTTTCGTCCACTTTCAGGTTACTGATTTGGTTGCCGTGGTTGTAGAGCAGGATACCGTCGCACAGACCGTCGATAATCAGGGCACCCATGTCGGCAGCCGACTTGATTTGCAAATCCTCTGTTTCGGTTTCCTGATAAAGCTGGAAGAATACTAGCGGGTTTTTCAGTCCCTGGTTCATCAGCTGATGTGCCAATGCACGGAACTCACCTAAGCGGTTGTAGTGGTTGCTTTGAGCTACGATGACCACTTCCGGATGCAGACGCAGGCAAGCCATTACCTCTTCATTCAGTCCTAAATAAGAAGTAAAGAGGAACTTCATTTTGGCTGGATGGTGATGCAGTTCAATCAACTGCTGGTAGTTGAAAGCCGGATAGGTGTGCTCGCTGCCTTCCCATGCACAGGCATCCACAATATAACCGATGTCTGCTCTGCGGTTTTCTGGCAAGCGTTGGCCACAGTACAGATAGTCGGGCTTGAACTGTTCGCTTACTTCCAGGTCGTTGTTCAGACGGGCTGAGATGACTACCGGAAGCTGGTCGCCTCCGATGTTACCTATGGCTACGGTTTCTCTTCGGCTGGGGTGCGTGTAGTTGAATTCCGGAGCTTCGGTAGCTGGAATATAGGGATGTCCTTCGCGTTTCAATACATAATCTACCAGTTTGCGGGCTACGGGAATTTCTGCTTCGGGCGCTTCACTCAGTGATACGCGGATGGTGTCACCCAGTCCGTCGCACAGCAGGGCACCGATACCCAAGGCTGATTTGATACGGCCGTCTTCTCCGTCACCGGCTTCTGTCACTCCTAAGTGGAGCGGGAAGGCCATATTTTCTTTTTCCATCTGTTCTACCAGCAGGCGGACGGTGCGTACCATGATGACCGTATTGGAGCTTGATAGAGATGACCACGTTCATGAAATTCTGTTCCACACAGATGCGCAGGAACTCCATGCACGATTCTACCATGCCTTCCGGAGTATCTCCGTAGCGCGACATGATGCGGTCGGACAGCGAACCGTGGTTCACTCCGATGCGGATGGCTGTGTGATTTTCCTTACAGATGTTCAGGAAGGGGATGAAACGGTCGCGTATCTTCTGGATTTCTTTTGCATACTCTTCATCCGTATACTCCAGTTGCTTGAAGGTGCGGGCAGCATCTACATAGTTGCCTGGGTTGATACGTACCTTCTCAGCGTACAAGGCCGCTACCTCGGCTACTTTCGGATTGAAATGTACATCGGCCACTAAAGGAGTCTGGTATCCCTGGGCACGCAGAGATGCATTGATATGTTGCAGGTTCTCTGCTTCACGTACTCCTTGTGTGGTGAGACGTACGTATTCTCCTCCCGCCTCAATGATACGCTTGGCCTGTTCCACACAAGCTTCTGTATCCATGGTGACGGTATTCGTCATACTCTGTATACGGATAGGATAAGCGCCACCCATAGGAGTGGCGCCTACATATACCTCGTTCGCCTGTCGGCGAGAATAGTTGAAGTAATTCATTCAGTTAGTTTGTCTTATAAGCGTATTTGACTTCTTTCAACTCTTCGTTGGCTTTTACGATTTTGTTTTTCAAACCTTCCTTGTAAGCTGCAAACTTTTGAGCCAGTTCTGCATCGCTCAGGGCCAGCATCTGTACGGCCAGGATCGCAGCATTCATGGCACCGTTGATGGCTACTGTAGCCACAGGTATTCCGGGAGGCATCTGGATGATAGAGTAGAGTGCGTCTACACCGTCGAGTACAGAACCTTTTACAGGCACTCCAATAACCGGAAGGGTGGTGTTGGCTGCAATTACTCCCGGCAGTGCAGCAGCCATTCCGGCAGCCGCGATGATTACCTTGATGCCACGTCCGGCAGCTTCTTTCGCAAACTTCTCTACTTCAGCAGGAGTGCGGTGAGCCGACAGGGCATTCATTTCAAACGGGACTTGCATTTCATCGAGCAGCTTGGCGGCCTTTTCCATTACTGGAAGGTCAGAAGTACTGCCCATAATGATACTTACAATTGGCTTCATTCGTTGTTTTTATTTTAGTTATTCGTTAATAATCTCTTTGTAGCCTGCAGCGTCCAGCAGATCGTCCAGTTCGCTGGCATCCGTAGGTTTCAGCTTGATAATCCAGCCTTCGCCGTAAGGATCCTGGTTTACCAGTTCCGGATGTTCTTCCAGTTGCGGGTTGACTTCCAGAATCTCGCCTCCGATGGGGAGGAACAGGTCTGAAACTGTTTTCACTACCTCGATGGTACCGAATACTTCGCCTTTATCCAGCGTTTCACCTTCTGTGGTTACGTCGATGAAAACGATGTCGCCCAGCTGTTGCTGTGCATAGTCTGTGATACCTACATAGGCAGTGTCGCCTTCCAAACGAATCCATTCGTGTTCGTTGGTGTACTTGATGTTAGTCGGGAATTCCATATTGAATAAATTTAAAGTTTAAGATAATCAGTTTTCAAATAAACAAAAATTCCGTGATACCACAAAATAAACCGACGAAAAACCCGCCTGTCACTTCATTTAAAGTATGTTGCTTGACGATGATGCGGGCTGAACCTAACATGCCGGCAAGCAGGATGAAGAAGCAGAGCCATTCCACTGGATTGAACTGGAAGATGAAGCTGTAGGACAGTAATCCGCCCACCATCATGCCGCTGCTGGCCATGTGGGTGCTGATTTTCCAGCGTGTGTTGATGACTGTGCAGATGACCATGCAAATCAGGGTGGCTACGATGATGCCGCTCATATAGCGTGGCAGGTGTATGCGATACATCGTCAGCAGGCAGGCCATGTAGCTCAGTATGGTCATTCCGTAAGGGATAAAACGCTTTTCGCGGTGTCCCAGTTCGTGGAGTGTCCAGCCGTTGATTTTCTGAAACAGATAGATGCCCAGCATCGGTAGCAGGATGGTGAAGCAATACACCAGCCTAAAACCGTCAGTTTGTACTGCAGGGGCATGATGTTCAGATAAGTAAAGAAAAAAGCAGGCAGAATGCCACAAACGGTACCATGAACGGCGTAAAGATGAGCGATACGATGCGGGCAGTCATAAACAGGGCATCGCGGGGTTCCCCAGCATGGTGGGGAGCGGGTTCATGATAAGTCAGTTCATCGGGGATACTGGTTTCTTCCATATCAATATGTTATCTTCTTAATCTTGCTACGGGGATATTCAACTGCTGGCGGTACTTGGCCACAGTGCGGCGGGCAATGGGGTATCCTTTTTCCTTCAGCATATCGGCCAGCTCATCGTCAGTGTAAGGCTTTTCCTTGTTCTCACTGGCCACGCATTCTTTCAGGATGCGCTTGATTTCACGGACGGACAGTTCTTCACCGTTTTCAGTCGTGTAGCCATCGCTGAAGAAGAATTTCAACGGGTAAATGCCGTAGTTGGTCTGTACATATTTGCTGTTGCTCACACGGGAAATGGTGGAGATGTCCAGCTTTGTACGTTCAGCCACGTCTTTCAGAATCATCGGACGAAGCAGAGACTCGTCCCCTTCTTCGAAGAACGGGCGTTGCAAGTCGATGATGGCCTGCATGGTGCTGAGCAGCGTTTGCTGGCGTTGTTTCACGGCGTTGATGAATCCTTGTGCCGCATCTACCTTCTGCTTGAGGAATATCAGGGCATCTTTTGATTCTTTGCTCTGGTTCTGCTTGTTGCGGGTGTGTTCGTCCAGCAGCTCGGTAAATTCCCGGCTCAGCCTCAGTTCCGGCACGTTCCGGTTGTTGAGGCTGAGGTTAATCGTGCCGTCGTCTTCCGTCTCTACCAGAAAATCAGGGATAATCTGTTGCAGGTTTTTCCCGATGGCTTCTCCCATGGAACTTCCCGGACGCGGATTCAGCTTGGTCAGTTCGGCGGCAGCCGCATTATATTGTTCTTCTGTAATATTCAGTTTCTGAATAATCTTGTCTTTATTTTTGCGGGTGAAGTCCTCACAGCACTTTCCGATGATGTCCAGCTCAATCTGCTTGAGCGGAGAATCTTCTTTCCGGCGAATCTGGATGAGCAGACACTCTTGCAGACTTCTGGCACCGATGCCGGCAGGGTCAAAGTCCTGAATCACTGAGAGCACATGCTCCAGCTCTTCTGCGGAAGTGTAGACTCCCTGGTAAATAGCCAGTTCATCGAGAATCGTTTCAGTGGATTTACGCAGCAGTCCGTCGTCATCAAGTGAGCCGATAAGGTATTCACCTAATTGCTTCTGTTCCGGAGTAAGGTGTTGCATGTCGAGCTGTTCTTTCAGCGTTTCGTAGAAAGATACGTTGTCTGAGAAAGGAATGTCTTCCGCCCGGTCTTCTTTGGAGCGGTTGTTCTCCTGCAATTTGTAATCCGGAATATCGTCTTCCGTGCGGTAATCACCCAGCTCGATGTCCTCACCTGAATCGGTATTAGGTTCTCCGTCTTGGTCAGTCGTATTGTACTCATCATTGAGGGCATCGGAAGCGTCGGAAGTTTCTTTTCCTTCTTCGAGTGCCGGATTATCCAGCAATTCAGCGTGAATCCGTTCTTCCAACTCCAGAGTCGGAAGTTCCAGCAACTTGACAGCCAGTATCTGTTGAGGAGACAGGGTCTGTACTTGTTGTTGTGCCTGTGTCTGTACCTGACGTGAACCTTGTACCATTTTTATTGTTGTCTTGAGTTAACAGCGTGCAAAAATAATAATTAAAATGAACTTCAAAGAAAAAGGCAAAATTTTTTAATATTGGAAACTGCTGCCGCCTAAGAACTCTCGTAGCAGGGAAGTAGGGGGCAATTCCTTATCTTGTACGGAAACAAAATAGTTCAGGAAGCGGAGCAGACGGTGTGCTTCGGAGTATTCCGGACAACGGTTGGGCACCTTGCGCAAAACGGGTTCCACGTAGTCTTTTAATACAGCCAGTTCGAACAGCAGGGCCGAGTTGAACATAGCATCGGCATTTTCCTGGTAGGGGAAAATCCATTTTTCTTCTCCTTCCCGTACACTTGGCCAGCGTGCGATGGTTTCTTCTGCCGAATAGTTCCGGTACTTGTAATCACGGATGATACGTCGCAGCAGGCGGTTGTCGGTGGTAGGAATGTAATTATGGTTGTCCAGCAGGATGGTGGTGAGTGCCGACACGTACACCTTGTATTTGTTCTCGTTGGGAATGTGCGGGGTCAGTGCCGGATTCAGTGCATGAATACCTTCAATAATCAGTATCATGTGTTCGTCTATCCGGAGTTTCTTGCCGCTCATCTCTCGTTTTCCGGTGGTGAAGTTGTAGCGTGGCAGTTCCACTTCTCCTCCGTTGAGCAGGGTGCTCAGCTGTTCTTCAAAGAAAGGGAGGTCTACGGCATACAGCGATTCGAAGTCGTGTTTGCCGTTTTCATCCAGCGGGGTATCGTTCCGGTTGACGAAATAGTCATCCAGTGAAATGGGGTAAGGCTTCAGGCCGTTGGTCATAAGCTGGATGCTCAGCCGCTTGCTGAAGGTGGTTTTTCCGGAAGAAGACGGACCGGATATAAGCACGAGCTTTACCCGTTTCCCGTCTTGGTCGCGGTGGGTAATCTCATCGGCTATCTGGGCAATCTTTTTTTCTTGCAAGGCCTCCGACACATTTATCAGGTCGGTGGCATGACCTTCGTTGCAGGCCACGTTCAGGTCGCCTACCGTGCTGATGCCCAGAATCTGGTTCCAGCGATGGTATTCCTGAAACACTTCCAGCATTTTTTCCTGCTTCACCACTTCTTCCAGTTTGGTCGGGTTTTCACGGCTGGGGATACGCAGCAACAGTCCGTCGTAGTATTTCACAATGTCGAACAGGCGGATGTATCCTGTACTGGGTACCAGGCTGCTATAATAACAGTCCACCGTGTCGCCCAATTGATAGTAGTAAGAATAAAGCTGACCGTAAGTGTCCAACAGTCGTGCCTTATCCATCATCCCTCGTTTTTCGAACAGACGAACCACTTCCTCCGTGTGACTTTCAGTGCGTGTGTAGGGAATATCGGCCGCGATGATTTCCTGCATTTTCTGTTTGATGCGCTGCACGTCATCCAGTCCGATGGTACGGTCGATATGCAGTTTGCAGAAATATCCCTTTGAGATGGGATGTTCCAGTGAAATACTGCCTTGCGGATAGAGCTCTTCTACCGCTTTGACCAGGATGAAAAAGAGTGAACGGACATAAGTTCGCATACCGGAAGAGCTGGTAATGTCAAGAAATTCAATGTCTTTATTGTAGTACACCCGGAAGTCGAGACTCTCTACCTTATTGTTGACTTTGGCACTGACCGGACCGTAGGGCATGGCCAGATTAAAACCGTTATAAATATCCAAAAGTGAGCTTCCCTCCGGGAATTCTCTTGTCGAATTATTATTTTTGCAATATATTTGTAGCATAAATGTAATATGTGTTACTAACCTTGTGAATAGGCAGTTAATTTACTCATTAAACAATTAAAAGCCTCTTTCCAACTTAACTAATTACAAATGGAATATTCTTTTTATGATTTTTTAGCGCTTCTTGGATCACTGGCGCTGTTCCTTTATGGAATGAAAATCATGAGTGAGGGACTTCAGAAGTTTGCGGGCGACCGCCTTCGTAGTATTTTAACCGCAATGACCACGAACCGTGTGACGGGGGTGCTGACAGGTATGTTGATTACCGCTCTGATTCAGTCCTCTTCTGCTACAACAGTAATGGTGGTCAGCTTTGTAAACGCCGGCTTGCTGACGCTTTCTCAGTCTATCGGGGTGATTATGGGAGCGAATATCGGAACCACGGTGACGGCGTGGATTATTTCAGCTCTCGGTTTAAAGTAGATATATCTGCATTTTCTCTGCCGCTTCTGGCGATTGGTATTCCACTGCTTTTCTCTCAAAAAAGTTCACGTAAATCTGTGGGTGAGTTTATCTTCGGGTTTGCATTTCTGTTCATGGGATTGAATCTCCTGAAGACGAACGCTCCGGACCTCAGTCAGAATCCGGATATGCTGGCCTTTGTTCAGAATTATACGGACATGGGCTTTTTTTCTGTCCTGCTGTTCGTCCTGATTGGTACTGTACTGACCATGATTGTACAGGCTTCGGCGGCTACCATGGCCATTACGTTGATTATGTGTGCCAACGGATGGATTAGTTTTGAACTGGGAGCCGCTTTGGTGCTGGGAGAAAATATAGGAACCACGATTACGGCCAACCTGGCGGCCTTGACTGCCAATACGCAGGCACGCCGGGCGGCAATGGCTCATCTGATGTTTAATGTGTTCGGTGTAATCTGGGTACTGATGTTGTTTGAGCCTTTCTTGTCGATGGTAGACTGGATTATTTCCGATTTTATGAAGGTAAGTGAGGCCGACGGGGTGGCTGTCTCTTTCAAATTGTCTGCGTTCCACACTTGCTTCAACGTCTGCAATGTGCTGATTCTGATATGGTTCGTACATCTTATCGAGAAAACGGTCTGCAAGATTGTTCCCCAGAAAGAGCAGGAGGAAGAATACCGCTTGCAGTTCATTACGGGGGGCATGCTTTCTACGGCAGAGTTGTCTATCCTTCAGGCACGGAAGGAAATCAATCTGTTTGCCGAACGCATACAGCGTATGTTCCGCATGGTGCGTGACTTGTTGCATACGGAGAATGAAAATGATTTCAACAAGCTGTTCAGCCGGATTGAGAAGTATGAGAATATCAGCGACAACATGGAAGTGGAGATTGCCAATTATCTTACGCAGGTGTCGGAGGGCAGGTTAAGTTCCGAAAGCAAGCTGCAGATACGGGGGATGCTCCGCGAGGTGACGGAGATAGAAAGCATTGGCGACAGTTGCTATAATCTGGCCCGTACCATCAACCGGAAACGACGTGGAAATGAAGACTTCACGGGTGCGCAATATGAGCATATCTCACAGATGTTCCAACTGACGGACGATGCCCTGACACAGATGATTGCACTGGTGGAAGACATGCATCAGCAGGTGGATGTCAACAAGTCGTTCAATATCGAGATGGAAATCAACAACTATCGTAACCAGTTGAAGAACCAGAATGTGATTGACGTCAATGAAAAGAAATACGATTATCAGATGGGTGTACACTACATGGACATTATCGCCGAATGTGAGAAGTTAGGCGATTATGCGGTGAATGTGGTAGAGGCTCATCGGGATGTGAAGGAAAAGAAAGCCTGAAAATAAGTGGATATCACCATACAAATAAAGCTGTTCAAATCTTATTTTTGAACAGCTTTATTTGTATGGTATAAGTTGAGTGCAAAAGGCTTTGAGTACTCCTTGAAGCAATGTCACTCAGTGATTTCTACTCGGTTTACTTTCTCCAGTAAGAATCGGTTTTGATTCCAGTGGAAAGGCTTGTATGCATTGTTCGTTTTAATCTTGTTTTGTTTGAAGATTAATCCGTCTACCGATTTGGCATATAGAATAGGTGCATCGAATGTATCAAATTCATTGTCTGTAATCTGGATGGCGCCTGGTTTTCCTCCGTGGAAATATTTTACCTGATGCTCCAAATCGGGAATTTCCGGATAAATGGAAATCACGGCGTTGGTAAACTGAAACATGTTGGTCAGTGCATTAATGAACCGATTGTAACGGATGATTACTTCCCGGCAGGCACCGGTTTCATACCAGCCGTTGCAGTCACCACACAACAAAATCGCTGCTCCTGAAGTATGGTCAAACAGGTTGTTTCTACGATTGTTTTTTTAGGTGTACTGAACAGAGAACCTCTTGCGCGGTTATTGCTGATGGCATTACCGGCAAAATAAACCTCTGGTGTCCATGTCAGGTTTTCAATGCCGAAGTCAGTCTGTTCGTTTAAAGCTTCAGGAAGTGGCTGACTGAAACGGATGATAAACTCACGGGCGCGTCTGCTGTTGGTTTATCTGAGGCTGTAATGCATTCTATACAATTCTTTCCATCCAGCAGTTCCATGGTTTGTGAACGGATGAACTGTACGCTGTCGCCGGGAAATCCCCAGTCAAATCCCCATGACTGGTCGTGCATGTAACGTGCTTTGAGGGTGTGGGCATCAATTTGTTGGAGAACTTTCAGATAGGTTCCATGTACATTGATGGCATCGTCCATCATGCCTTCATACAATCCGTTGACAGAGATGATTTTTCCTTTGCATTGAGAAAAATGGGTTGCATCGGCCTGAGTAGTGAAATAGCGGGAGTCGTTTTCTCCTTTCAAACATACACCAAAACCATCCATCGTGATGTCATCACATAGCTGGGCTAGTAGGCCCATACCTTGTGCATAGTGTACCTTGACATTCTTTATTGTGGTCCGGGTGTTGTGTGACAAGAAAATGCCAGGAGTCGGACGGTCCCATGAACGCATGGCAACAATAGTCCCTGCCGGAAGTCGTTTGTCTTTCCATTTAGGAGCATATATCAAATTCTTTCCTACCATGGAACAACCTTTGGTCGGGCAGCTGATGTCGCTGGTGTTGTATACAATATGTCGGCTAGCCTTTTCAAAAGCGATACCCGACATCGGGCGAAGTTTCCAACCTTCTCCCTTTGTTTCGAAAACTGAGTCTTTTGTCAGGTGGTACTCTACCCATGGAGCGGGTTGAAAGGTGATTCCTTTTTCTCCTTCATTTTTATAATTTCCACTTGAGCTATGTGTGGGTTGGCAAAATCGATGCTGAAGTTTTGTAGGGTACAGTCTGTACTTCTGAGAAGGGATACCGGAATCATCTGTCCGTGGAAGATGAATTCTGCCCCGTTTCCTTCTATTGTCAGCGATTTCATATCCTCCAGTGCCAGTCCCACTCTTTTAGGATTATCCTGGTCGTGGTTGGAGATGTAGTAAGTACGTTCTGCAGCTCCTTCAGGATAGAAATGATAAGTCCCGCTTTGAAAGCGTAAGGTTACTGCTTTGCCTTCTTTTACTTCTTTTCTAATTTTTGCAAGTGCCTTCTCCATACGAGTAGACATGTTGCTCTTCTTTCCCGGTTGAATACCGAAACGAGCCATGTCATACACATGTTGTGCACATAAAGGGAGGCAGAATACGGCAAACAATGCCAAGCATTCTAGTTTCATTTTCATAGTGTTACATTTTGAGAATAAGAGTTGTTATTTTATAGTAAAGTATTGATTATTATAAAGAAAGGCTGACGAGTTGTATCTGAATACAAATTGGCAGCCTTTCTCTTAATGAGTGATTTGTAAAGTTACTTTAATATCCAGGATTCTGATCCTCTTTTAGCAGTGGATTGACATCAATAGCAGAAGTCGGTATTGGCATCCACATCAAACGGTCATCCCATGTTTTTCTACTACTCTATAGGGGGTGGTGCTCCATGCTTGTTTTTGAGAGTCATATACTCCGCATGGGGCATAGGTTGTGCCATTCATGACCTTGGCGCAGTACTCTGTTCCGTAGCGGCGGATATCTTCGTAGCGGTGTCCTTCTCCAGCCAGTTCGATGCGACGTTCGTTGCGTACAAACTCAATGGCATCGTCCTTGGATAAAGAGGTCGGTACAGGCGGCATACCGCAGCGGTCACGTAGCTTGTTCAGTTCGGTAGTTACTTTCTCGTCCCATCCTGTGGTCATGATATGTGCTTCGGCGTAAGTCAGCAGCACTTCCGCATAGCGGAGCACCGGATAGTCTTCTGCACTATTGTAGCCTTTGTAGGGAGTGAGCGATACCATCTTACGGTAGCAGTAGCCTGTCCATGACTCATTTCCGTCTATACCTGCTTTCAACGGGTCCCACATGAAGTAATATTCTCCAGGGAAATCAGTTTCCTGCCAGCCTTTCAGCGGAAATTGGATGGAAGCGTACAAACGACTGTCGCGGTTGCGGAATTCTTGCATGTAGGGGATGGCCTTGATATCCAGTGTAGCCACTTCTCCCGATATTTATCGGGTTTATCGATTCGTTGAGTCCTGTGTCTTCATTTTTTGTGAAGAAGTAGGTCTGCCACATGTCCGCATAGGCTCTCATTCGCTGCTCCGGAGTAATCGGGGTAGGTAGCGTTTTTCCGTCAATGCTCCAATAGGCATCCACCAAGTCTTGCATAGGCTCGTAAGAACAATAGCCGGAGCCCATTTGACTCGGACGGATGTAAGTGTAGCGTGAGCCGTCGTTGTTGTTGTCATCGGCCATGTATTCTCTGGTCAGGATGTATTCCGGATTCTGTGGATTCGCATTCTCAGCATGCCACAGGTTTTCGTAGTTGAATATACCTTTGATGAATTTATCTTTGTTGATTTCTGGATGCTGATTGAAGTCTATGTATTTTTCCATTTCCTGGGCTTCTTTTTGCTGATTAGCATTCAGACTGGTCACATAGAATAAGTCGTGGTGGCCTTCACTGATAACTAATCCGGCTGATTTTTCCGCTTCTGGATAGTTCCCGAAATAGAGTGCGGCACGTGCACGTACAGACAGGGCAGCTGCACGGGTGATACGTCCTGCTTCATAGAATTTGTTGCCATTGTATTCATCCGGTAGGAGTTCGGCGATTTCCTCCAGTTCCTTCAGTACATAGGCTTGTACATCTTCTTTGGAATTGCAGCGTACTTGGGGAGCATTGTATTCTGGTACATCCTCGAATAAGTAAGCCTTGCCGAAACGGGTCACAAGTTGGAGATAATTCCAGGCACGGAAGAAACGGGCTTCTGCCTTCATTCGTGCTTTCAGGGTTTCGTCCATGTCACATTGATCAATGTTCTGCAGGAAGGTGTTGACGATGCGCACGGTGCTGTAGTCGTAGCCGAAGTCGTTTCCGGCTGTGATGCCGTTCATTTGAAGCAGTTCGTAAGGACCTTCCCAAGGCTTATGGCTGTGAGCGTTGTCTGTGTACATTTCATCCCAGATGTCAAAGCCTGGCATTTGTGCGTATACGCCGTTCAGAGCGCTCCAGGCATCATTTTCGTTTTTCCAGAATGTCTCAGTAGAGATGTCTGAAGGTGGGGTCACTTCCAGATCGCAGGAAGTAGCTAGTGCGGCACAGAAGAGTGCCGAGAAGGTGATATAGTTGAGTTTCATGATAATCGATTATTATGTTTTAGAATGATAAGTTTACACCAAAAGCTATGGATTTGGTCCCAAAGCAGAGATACCGCGTCCGGTAGAAGATTCCGGGTCGAAGTCTTTCATGATTTTGTCCGCACGGAGTGTGAAGAGATTTTCTCCGGTAAGGAAAAGTTTCAAGGAAGAGATACCCCATTTGCTCACAACGTTTTTCGGGACCATGTAGCCCAGTGACATGGTCTTGATACGGAAGTAGTCGGAATCGAATAACTGATTGTCAGAGAAATGTTTGTTGTATTCATCCATGGAAGTTCCTCCGTACAGACGAGGTACTGGTGCATGAGCATTCGGATTCTCTTCTGTCCAGCGCTGCAGGTGGTATTTTCTCGGGTTGGAGTTCAGCATGAAAGCGAACACCTGTTCTGATTCAAAGCCGACGCTGGTACCGGAAACACCCTGTCCAAAGGCGCTCAGTTCCCAGTTCTTCCATTGCAGACTCAGGTTGATACCGTAAGTGAAGTCGGGCACATCTTTTCCGATGATAGTACGGTCGTCGTCGGTAATGGATGCATTGGCTGTGGACTCGCCTTTTGCCAGGTCACATACGTATTTCACTCCTTCACGCTGTGGCACATATTTTATGTCACCTGCTTGTGGAGCACGTCCGTAAATGTAGTAGCGGCCTGCGTCTATTTCTTCCTGTGTGTAGAGCCCGTCGGTCTTCAGTCCGTAGAAGGAGCCGATGGATTCACCTTCTTTTAAAATCCAGCGTATGTTGTCGCCAGCATTCTGTATCATGTTGTCAGAACCGGCCAGGTCAGTGATTTCGTTGTGGTTTGTGGCGATGTTGGCACTGATTGAGTAAGAGAAATCACCTATCTGGTTGCGGTGAGTTACCGACATTTCGAATCCTTTGTTGCGCACCTTACCGAGGTTCAGGCTGGGATTGGACCAGATACCGGTTTCTCTCGGTACATTGTAACCAAGCAGGATGTCGCTGGTATTCTTTATATAATAGTCTGCTGAAATACTTAATTTGTTGTCTAGTACATCCAGATCAAGACCAATATCGGTCAGAGCCACCGTTTCCCATCCGAGCGAGGTGTTCGGAATTTGTGCTTCCACAACACCTTTCACAGCTGTGTCACTGAAGTTGTAGTTGCTGCCGCTGGACATCAGACGGAAATAATCATAGTATCCTACGTTGTTAATGTTTCCTAGTGTACCGTAAGAGGCACGGAGCTTCAGGTTATTAATCCATGTGACGGGTTTCATGAACGACTCTTCGCTGATACGCCATCCGGCAGATACAGAAGGGAATATACCCCAACGATTGTCCTTGTAGAAGCGGGAAGAACCGTCGGCACGGACATTCACTTCCAGTAGATAGCGGTCATTCCAGGAGTAGTTCACACGGCCGAAGTAGGACAACATCTTGCTTTCCATGATGGAACTTCCTCCCGGAGTTTCCTTGGATACTTCGTTTCCCTGCTCTATATCTTCCAGTCCGTCGCTGACGAAGTCGGTACGCTTGCTGTAAAGGCGTTCATAGTTATAGTGTTCGTATGACGTACCTGCCAGCAGGTTGATAGCATGTTTACCGAAGTTCATGTCGTATTTAGCAGTAAGGGTAGTTAGCATGGTGCTGTTGCTGATCCAGTGCATTGCCATGGAGTTCGGGCTGGTACTTTCCGTGCCTGGAATAGGTTCTCCTGTAGTGAAATCGTTGATAGCAGAGCGGTTGCCCGTGTAGCTTTTGCTTTTGTATTCATAGCGCTTGTAGTCCATCTGTCCAGAAACTGTCAGTCCTTTGAGTGGCTTAAGGTCGAATCCCAGACTGTACATGGAGTTTTCAGTTGTGCTTTTTGACCAATTGGGGTCGCTTAGGGCACGTAACGGGTTGTTGTTCATGAAGGTCTGTGTGGCCTGTTTTCCTCCAGCAATGCTTCCCCATTCTCCGTTCGACTGTTGGGCCACCATGATAGAAGGTACCATCACAAAGTTGGCTATCCATGCGGTGCCGTGTTTGGTATCCGATTGGTTACGGATGTATTTGACACCGCTTTTCAGGGTCAGCCATTTGGTAATGTCTGCTTGTACGTTCAGGTCTAGGTTATAGCGGTCGTTGCTTACGCCCGGCATGAAGTCGTCGTTGTAGAGGTAGCCTGCACTGCTGAAGAAGCGTACCTTGTCGCTTCCACCACTGAAGTTCAACGAATGCTGGGTGGTGAGCACGTGCTTGTCAAGTACCAGGTCGGCCCAGTTAGTGTTCGGATAATAGTCAGGTTTGCTACCGTCACGGAACCACTGGATTTCCTCATTGCTGTAGGCTTGGTGTTTACCTCCAGCCGGGTCTTCGTTGTATTTGGCTTCGTTCAGCAGGCTGGCATAATCCCATGAATCCAATACGTCCGGCAGATAGGTCGGCATTTTCACACCCACCATGCCGCTGTAAGATACGTTCATCTTTTCTTTCTTACCTTGCTTGGTGGTGACGAGTACTACACCGTAGGCGGCACGTGATCCGTAAATAGAAGAAGAGGCCGCATCTTTCAGGAAAGAGATGGATTCAATGCTATTCGGGTCGAGGTTGGAGAAGAAAGTTGCGTCCGCGATAGCGCCGTCAATGACATATAAAGGTTCTGAAGTACCCAGGTTACCGCGTCCACGGAAGTTTATGCTTGGGGTGGAACCCGGACGGGGAGATGACAGTGACGCCGGGGACGGTTCCCTGTACGGCGGAAAGTACGTTGCTCTGCACGCGGTCCTTAATTTCGTCAGTGCTGACTGAAGCGACTGAACCGGTAAGGTTAACTTTCTTCTGTGTACCGTAGCCTACTACTACTACCTCATCCAGTAACTCCGTGTCTTCTTTCATGGTTACTGTTAGGGCATGCCCTTCCCATTTTACGTGTTGTGTACCGTACCCGATGTAGGAAATGGCGATAGTGGCGCCTTTTTGTACGTTCGGTAGGGAGAAATTTCCGTCTAAATCGGTAATTACCCCGTTGGTAGTACCTTCTACCATGACAGATGCTCCGATGACGGGTTCTCCTGTGGCATCTTTTACTGTACCTTTACAGACTGAAGCTTGTTGATTGATTTGCAAGTGAACGGCATCGGCAGCCAGTGCGGTAGTCCCTCCTACAGAGAGTATTCCTAAGGCAATCCACATTGCGCCCATGGACTTGAAATGTTTTTCCATAATTGTAAACTTTCTATTAAGGTTAAAGTTTTAGTTTATTGGGCGCAATATATAAAAGTTTGAATAATAGAACAAATTTATTGTAAAATAATTACTAAAACTATTCTGCTCCAGTTTGTTTTTCTAAAGTTCTTTTACTTAAAAAATAAAATTCCATAAAAGTTGGAAAACATGCTTTGGTGTGCAAATGAAAGCTTTTAAAACCATCCTGTGCGGAGACGCTGGGACGTCGGACTAAACGCCTAGACGTTTTTGAGAAGAAGTATTGTTGAAACATTGCTTGTATGTCAGTCGGGTGAAAGCTGTTTTTCTCTTCTGCTTTTCCGGAGAGAGGGGAAGAAACGGTAGACCCAAAAAAAAATCCCCGGCACTCTATGAAGAGCGTCGGGGAATATGAGTTTGTGATTAGCATTTTATTTTTCAATGTCTACCAGTTCTACTTCAAAATCAAAGTAGAGAAAGGTTTGATTTTACCAGCTTCCTGTGCACCGTATCCCAGTTCCTGAGGAATATACAATTCCCATTTAGAACCTACCGGCATCATCTTCAGTGCTTCAGTCCATCCCGGAATTACACGGTTAACGGCCAATGTGATAGGCTCTTTAGAAGAGTCGAATTCTGTACCGTCAATCATTGTACCTTTGTAGTTTACTTTTACACGTGAAGTGTCAGCAGGCAAAGCTCCTGTACCCTTAGTGATGATTTTGTATTGCAAACCGCTGGCAGTTGTCTGAATACCTTCCTTGCTCTTGTTGTTAGCCAGGAATTCTTCATTCTGTTTCTTGTAGTCTGCATATTTAGCTTCCAATGCTTTTGACTTGATCAATTCTGCTTTCAGACGTACATAAGCACTTGCAGAGTCAGTTGTTACGATGCTCTGTTTCTTTACAGCAGCGATGAATCCAGCCAGGAAGTTATCTTTGTTCAAAGCTTGAGTAGAATCCTGTCCAAAGATCTGACGGTTGTTGTAGTCGAACATGTCACCGCTTACTTGCTGGCCAATCTGCATACCTGCCAAATAAGCTTTCTGCTTAGCGTCAGTTTCCTTGCAGCCTTGTTCCAGACCTTTGATGAAGTCTGCTACGTATGCTGAATCTACTCCCAGACGACCCTGTACATATTCCATCAATCCCTGAGTGTTTGTTACACCCATCATATAAGACAAAGAGTCTACATCGCTTTTCAGGTTTGCTTTCGGTCCCTGTGCTGTACATGATGCCAGGCTGGCTGCAGCGGCAAGCATCATAAAGAATGTACCTTTTTTCATTTGCTTTATGTTTTATAATACTTCAATTAATTCTACTTCGAAAATCAGTGTGCTGTGAGGGGGAATCATTTCGCCTGCACCTTGTGCACCGTATGCCAGATCTGACGGAATGTAGAGTTTCCATTTGGCACCTTCTGACATCAGCTGCAGTGCTTCCACCCATCCTTTGATTACCTGGTTCACACCGAACACAGCAGGCTCACCACGTTTGATAGAGCTGTCGAACAATGTACCGTCAATCAGTGTACCTTCATAGTGGCAACGTACGCGGTCGGTTGCTTTCGGTTTTTTACCGTTCCCTTCAGTGATTACTTCGTACTGCAATCCGCTTGGCAAGGTTACGATGTTCGGGTTTTTCTTGTTTTCTTCCAGGAAAGCCTTTCCCTTTTCTATGTTTTCTGCGTTCATTTTCTCTTCTAATTCAGTGAAATATTTGTTGACGATTTCACGTGCTTCATTGTGAGAAATTGCAGTTTGGTTTCCTTCCAATACGTCTTTGATAGCCTGTGCAAAGTCATTTACATCAATTGAACGAGCACCCATGCTCAATAGATTTTGGCCAATCCCCAGACCAATGGCGTAGCTAAATTTATCCATAAACAGATTTTGTATTAATAAATGAATTAACGAGGGGCAAAGGTATCTTTTTTCTGTGAATGTGAGGAATTTTGATTGATAAAATTTCTTATTTTGGACGATGAAACTTTTTAGTGATAATGTATCTAAAATCAGGAGGATAAGAAGATGAAAAATCTGGTAGTATTGACAGGAGCCGGCATGAGTGCGGAAAGTGGAATCAGTACGTTTCGTGATGCAGGAGGGCTTTGGGACCAGTATCCGGTGGAGCAGGTGGCTACCCCTGAAGGATATGCTGCCAATCCGAAGTTAGTGATTAATTTTTACAATGAACGCAGAAAGCAACTGCTTGAGGTGAAGCCGAACAGGGGGCATGAACTTTTAGCAGAGCTGGAGAAATATTTTCATGTGACCGTGATTACCCAAAATGTGGATAATCTGCACGAACGTGCAGGGAGTACAGAGGTAATTCATCTGCATGGGGAACTTACGAAAGTGACTTCCAGCTTTCAACCCAATAATCCTCGTTTTATAAAAGAGCTTAAACCGGAGGAATATGAGGTGCGGATGGGAGACAAGGCACCCGATGGCTCGCAGTTCCGGCCTTTTATTGTCTGGTTTGGAGAGGCTGTGCCGATGATTGAAACTGCTATTGATTATGTGGATAAAGCAGATATTTTTGTGATAATTGGTACTTCGCTGAATGTCTATCCCGCTGCCGGTTTGCTGAACTATGTACATTCCGGGGTACCAGTCTATCTGATAGACCCTAAGGAAGTACGTATTGCTTCCGGACGCGCGGTACATGTGATTCAGAAAGGGGCTTCCGAAGGAATGGAAGAATTAAAAAAAATGTTATTGGAAATACGAGATTAAACAAATTCTTTCTATATTTGTTATCATTTTAAACTGAGAATAGATACTAATTATTGTTTTAATAAACTGACTGATTATGAAAAAGTACATTTGCACAGTATGTGATTGGGTTTACGATCCGGAAGTAGGGGATCCAGAAGGTGGAATTGCTCCGGGTACAGCTTTTGAAGATATTCCTGAAGACTGGGTTTGCCCGGTTTGCGGAGTTGGAAAAGAAGATTTCCAGGTAGTAGAAGATTAATAAACTTTCTTGATAAGGACGCTCTAAAAGTAATGACCATACTACTTTAGTAAAGGCCGGTTTCCGTTATC
>ENA-OQAL01000129-OQAL01000129.1-human-gut-metagenome-genome-assembly--contig:-NODE-129-length-19092-cov-2.800053_pt1 | contig 19092 bp, 20 predicted proteins | sample MGYA00242491_ERZ504519 | MGnify/ENA primary metagenome ERZ504519 (study PRJEB26092, sample SAMD00036260) | human gut metagenome | host: Homo sapiens | study: EMG produced TPA metagenomics assembly of... | reverse complement strand
CGAAGAACGCCGGCAATGACGTGGCCGTGGTGGTCTCCGCAATGGGAGACACCACCGACGACCTGATCGATCAGGCGCTCAGCATCGACTCTAACCCGCCGGCGCGCGAGATGGACATGCTGATGACCGCAGGCGAGCGTATTTCGATGAGTTTGCTCGCAATGGCAATTCATGCGGCCGGCTCTCACGCCTACTCCTTCACCCGGCTCCCAGGCTGGTTTCATGACCGACGCCCAGTTCGGTACCGCGCATATCAAGGCCGTGAAGCCTGACCGCGTGCGTCGTGCGCTCGACAAGGGTTCCGTGGCCATCGTGGCCGGCTTCCAGGGCGTGAATGAGGGTGGCGACGCCACCACGCTCGGACGAGGTGGATCCGATACCTCCGCAGTGGCTTTGGCAGTGGCGCTGGACGCGACGTATGCGAGATTTACACCGACGTCGATGGCGTGTTCACCGCCGATCCGCGCATTGTGCCGACTGCACGCCGTATCCCCGTCATCGACTACGAGTCGATGCTGGAAATGTCTTCCTGCGGCTCCAAGGTGCTTGCCCTGCGTTGCGTGGAATACGCGCAGCGATTCGACATGCCGTTGCATGTGCGCAGCTCCTTCTCCCACCGTCGCGGCACGCTGATCGTGCCGGAAGACGTCGATCCGCGCACATTGCCGAACATCTGAGATATCTGAGATTCGCATTCGGCAATCGCGAGACATCGCAGGCAATCGCAAGAAAACCAAGACTTTACGAACAAAGGTAAGAACATGAGCGAAAACAACAACCAGTCCTTGGGAGATCTGTTCCCCGATCTGGGGCCGGAAGTCCCGATCATTCCGGCGTCGCACACGACAACACCGAATCGCTGGCCACCGTGCGCCGCGTGCCGAACGAGCCGGGCATGGCCGCCAAGGTGTTCACGCTGCTGGCCGAGGCCGGCGTGAACGTCGATATGATCGTGCAGGCTTCCGCTTCCACCGGCACCGCCGATATTTCCTTCACCGTGCCGGGTTCCGCCGCTGCCAAGGTGCGGGATGTGTTGCAGGAGAAGCAGGACGAGCTGGGCTACCAGCCTTCGACATCGACGCCAACGTAGGCAAGGTGGCCGTGGTGGGCGTGGGTATGAAGACCCACTCCGGCTTGGCTGCCAAGTTCTTCAACGCGCTGAGCGACGAGGGCGTGAATGTGCTGATGATCTCCACGTCCGAAATCCGCATCGCCGCGCTGGTCCCGCTCGAGCAGCTGCAGGACGCCGTCCGCGCGCTGCACACTGCCTACGGCTTGGATGCCGAGCAGGTGGAAGCCGTGGTGTATGGCGGTACTGGTCGCTGACGCAATACCGCGCAATAACAATCGAAAAAGACTTGACTGGATTGCTTGAGGCGTCTCAGCCAAGTCTTTTTTATTCCCATATCTGTTTTACAGATATTTTTTTCAGATAATCTGCAAATGAAAAAGCGGAGGATTGCTGAATAATCAACAATCCTCCGCAATATTATGTTCTGCAGAAATCAGATATCACCATGTACAATCATGCATGATTATGCGTAACTGCAGAACATATGCAGATCGTTATCACTTCTTGGTGATGTAGCCGAGTGCCTTCAGCATTTCGGCGCTTTCCAAAGCGCCGCCGGCAGCGCCGCGCAAAGTATTGTGAGCGAGCCCCACGAACTTCCAATCGAAAATGGAATCCTCGCGCAGACGGCCGATGGAAACACCCATGCCACCCTCGTAGTCCACGTCCTTCTTGACCTGCGGGCGATCGTCGTCGTCAGGTACTGGATGAACTGCTTCGGCGCATGCGGCAATCCAAGCTCGGAAGCCTTGCTCGTGTAGTTGACCAGGCGATCGACGAGCTCTTCCTTGGTCGGGTTCTTGCCGAAGTTGATGAACACGGTGGCGGTGTGGCCGTTGAGCACAGGCACGCGAATACACTGCGAGGTGATCTTCAGCGGGCCGTCGAACGGCACGATCTCGCCCTTTTCCTCATCGACGCGGCCGAACACCTTCAGCGGTTCCTTCTCGGACTTCTCCTCTTCGCCGGAGATGAACGGAATGATGTTGCCCACCATTTCCGGCCAGTCGTTGAACGTCTTGCCCGCGCCGGAGATGGCCTGATAGGTGCTCACGATAACCTCGCGCGGCTCGAATTCCTTCCAAGCGGCGAGCGCCGGGGTGTAGGCCTGGATGGAGCAGTTCGGCTTGACGGCGATGAAGCCGTGCGTGGTGCCGAGACGCTTGCGCTGGTGCTCGATCACCTCATAATGCTCCGGGTTGATCTCCGGCACGACCATCGGCACGTCCGGAGTCCAACGGTGGGCGCTGTTGTTCGACACGACCGGCGTTTCGGTCTTCGCGTATTCCTCTTCGATGGTGCGAATCTCAGCCTTCGGCATGTTCACTGCGGAGAACACGAAATCGACGTTTTTGACCACGTCTTCCACGTCGGCCACGTTCTTGACGACCATGTTCTTCACGAATTCCGGCATCGGCGTTTCCATCTTCCAGCGACCGCCGATGGCCTCTTCGTAGGTCTTGCCGGCGCTGTGCGCGGATGCGGCAAGGGTGACCAATTCGAACCACGGATGGTTTCGAGCAGCGTCACGAAGCGCTGTCCGACCATGCCCGTAGCTCCGAGAATGCCAACCTTAATCTTTTCGGACATAACAACCTCTCGCTTATGCTGGAACGGTTTCGTATGATTTCACGCTTGAGGTCGACCAGCCGGCCCCAAACGACGTCGTGGGCGGCCACATGCGTTGTTCAATCTTACGAAATCCGCGGAACAAGCCGTTCCCGCTATCCGCATGCTGGTCCGGCGCGCGGCGTCGCGTCTAGCGTGGATGGTTTCGCCCAGTGCCTACTGTCCGCTACTTGTCGTCATTGCGCGACCATGCGAACAACAATACGATGAGCGAGATGGCGTTGAGTATATTGCTGACGATATCCACAGTCGAGCCTGAGAACAGACCTCCCGGGGAGATATGTGAATACTTCAAGCCGAGTGTGAGCCAATCCAAGGTGCAGATGGCCGTCGTGCAAACGATGAACGCCGGCGGATAGGTTCTGGAAAACCAACACGAATATTGGAATCATCAAACCGAGCGCACACCATAGCACAAGCCAAAGGTGCGTGCCCAAAGGCAAGGATGATTGCGACTGAACAGGAAGATTCCCAATGACCTCAAGCCCGCACACCAGTGCGATGACGATGATGAAATATGCGATCCATTGTGCTGTACGCCGAAACATGCCAATCTCCTCATCCTTGCTGGTTGGACAAAACTCATTGTGCTCCGTACCAAATATTCGGAATAGTCGTAGTGCCTGTTGTCGAGTACTGGGTGAACATAATGATACCTCTGCCTGGTTTCGCCGCTTGTTTAGCCTGTGCAATTGATGATGCAGAATAGAGTTTGGCCATGCTTCCCACCCAGCCAGGGACAAATTTGCTAACATTTCCGCCGGTCTCTAGCCCTCGTATGTAGGCTTTTGTGTTGTCGCTATCCATCCAGCGCTCGGTGAGGCCGTTCCAATGGACTATATATTTGTTCACGCCTCGTGCCCTTGCTGAGGATTGGTAAATGGTCACTGTCAGCGTTGTGGAATCTACGACAGAATTTTTCGAACGGGAAAGGTCATTCATGATGAAGAGCTGGTGTTCTACCATATTGATGGCTTCTTGCGAGTACCCATCCGTGAGTGCGGCATCTTCATTGAGAGTGAAGGCTCCTGTTGGACTGGTTGATATGTATTCGTCAAGGCCTTGAATTGCGGCAGGTGTCGAGATCGTCGGAGATTCCACTGCTTGTGCGAAAGGTTGGAATGCTGTAGTTAGGAGGAGGCCGGTCAGCAACGCCATCATGAAGAAGACGATTCTCTTTTTGATGATTGTCATTGTTATCTCCTTGATTTGTTGTGTTCGCTTCAATGCGAACACAACAATAATGTGTTTGGGAAAGCGCTGAGGCAATGATGATTCCAGAAAAAATGGAAGCCGTATAGGTGACTCCCCTTATGGGAACTATGCTGGAAAATATGGGCGAGAAGCAGAGTGGTTTTCACATTGATGTGGGGATTCTCGATAATGATGCGTGCGCGTTAGAAATGATATCGCTCCTGTTGCGTCAGAGGGACGCGGCGATACGTATTGGCTGGAGCGATACGAATGCGCAATACACGTTGGAACGTATGGTATTTGGACCGTTGTCTGACGCTGTAACGGTCAAAGTTATCGTTCTAGATCTTGCACTGAATGGTATTTCCGGAATCGATGTCTGTCGGCAGATAAGATTACGAGACTCAAGAGTTGGTATTCTCGGTGTGAGCTCGTACGCGCTTGATCAATACCGTCAACGGTTAGCTTTGGCGGGGGCGCAAGGTTTATTTTCTAAGCAAGAAATCCTTTCGCCGGATTTCGTAAATGCGGTACATATCGCGGCATCTGGGAAAAGTGCGGATGTCGACCATGGTTTTCTTTCCGTTGAAGAAGCGTATGCGCGCCTTCATGCTGTTCCGAAAGTAGCGCATGCAGGCATTTCTGCTCGTGAATTGGAGATTCTTGGAATGTATGCGAGGGGGTTAACTACTGGTGAAATTGGTGGCCGTCTCAATATCTCATGTGCTACGGTCCTTTCGCATGTTAATCATGCTGCTCAGAAACTTGGCGTCAGGAAACGGGTGGAGGCCATCCGGATATGTAGACAGAGACATCTGATTCAGGGTTGAATCAACCGGAAATGATTAATAACGTATACGGGATAAGTCGATGCATATATGGAGATTTGGTGTGGCTGCTAATTCGTTATCAGGCGACTTAAAGCATATGTCGCACCTTCAGAAGACACTGATGCCTTTTGTTCTCGTATGCCTATTGGTTCATTTATGCGGAGTAAGCGACGCACTACTCCGGTCGTCATGCGCCATGACTGATTGTGATTTATTTCTGATCGGTTTCTCGTTTGGATCATTGGTTTGCACTGTTTTTTCTCCATGGCATGGCAGTTGGGTGACGCTTATTGTTTGGTGTGTTTCTCTATTCCCGAGTGGGTTGTGGAACTCTTTGCCTCCGGAATATTTTATGGCTTGTGCCATGGCTCTCGGAATAATTGGGTACTTTCAGCTGAATCAGGGGTTGGCGCTCGCCGCTGTGGTATCGGGAATGAGTTGGTTTCTTCCTCTGATTGGACATGAGGAGAAAGACATTGACGCAGGGAGTTGCTCTCAAAGGTTCTTTTTGATACTGGTAATGTGTCTTGTGCCAGCATTGATAGGTGGATTAATGCAACAGACTCAACGTCAGATGGAACTGCGTGATATGGTGCGGAGGCAAGAAGAAAAACTGGAGATTGCCCATACGCTACATGATTATGTGACCAATGACGTCGTCGATGCGATTTTATTGCTCGGGCAAGTGCAGGATGCCGATTCGGTCAAGCTCGACGAAGCAAAGGGATGTCTTCGGAAGGCGTCGCTACGTTCCCATGCTTTGATTGAGCAACTTGAAGATGTTCATCATGCCAACGATGAGGATAGTGGCATAACAGATGTCTCAAGAGGACAGGTGGACGGCGATGAGGTCCTTAGGGCGTTATGTGAAATTGCAAGGACGCATCAATCACGATTAGAACTGTTGGGATTTGATGGCGCGGTGCTTTTGCCTGAATTGATTTCTGGGGATGATTGCATGGAGCGTGAAACCATATTGTTGGGATTGGTGAGAGAACTTTTTGCAGATGTGGCGAAGCATGCCGATGCTCGATACGGGTATGTGTTAACCGTTGAAGCGTCTCTTAATGAATATCTAATACGGTTACGGGATGTCGCTGCTGCTGATGCGTCCATTGAATCTGGAGGCACGGGGTTGAGCAGATATGAAGCACAATTAAAACGGCAGGGCGGTTATTTGCGAACTCAATGTGAAGATGTGGAGAGTGGTCTTCATTGGTGGAGTTTGGAGGCCAGAGTTCCTAGGAACGTCGGTAATCGCGCTCGCGTACACTGGAAGCCATGTCGAAGGCATCAGAAGAAGCGCAGAAGCAATTGGACCGTATCGTGGCGTTGGGATATCCGGATGTGGCCGATATGTCGGCCGCCGCGTTCCGTGCTTTGGCACGCCCGCTCATCCGCGCGCTGGAGGATTCCGATTTGGGTACGCAGATTCTGTTGGTGCCTACGCGCGAGTTGGTTTCCCCGGAATCGTTGATCGCGCGTACGTCGATCAATCGCATGGCTGGTTTCACCACGATGCCGCCACGCGATATCGCCAGTTTCCTTCCGCAGGATGGTTTCGAACCTCCGGAAGGTCCGTTTTACCTGGTGGTCGAACCGCATACCGGCACCTGCTACATCAATCGCGAACCCGATGTGGCGCGCAAGTTGATCGATTCCGACGAGCGTTTGCCGCTTACGTTGGAAGAGGGACTTGCTATTGCTACGCAGCATCCGGAGTGGTTGTTGGAGAAGAACGGTTTCAATTTGTTGGGATCGCGTTCCGCGGATGGTCGCGTCCCAAGTATTTGGATGAGCCAGACGCGCCACGATTGGGTGCGGTATGGCCGAATTCCCGTCATACTTGGCTTGGCAACGCGTTTTGCGTGTCTCGTCGCGGCGTCAGCCTGTTCCATTGATGTTCTGCTGATATTTCGCAGATTTTCCACAGATTTTCCGCATTCCACAGATTGGCGATTGTCCGACTGTTGCGACGGCCACGCCTTGCGCGCCGCACCTAGCGCTTGAATAGTTTGGCGATGGCGTGGCGGCTGCGGCGCACATTACCGATCCGATGCCCAGCAGTGTGGCGGTGACCTGCGGGCGGCGCAATTCGTTGCGGATGCCGATCAGATCGGTCACGCAATGGTCTTCGAAGACACACGCAATTCGTTGCTGGAGTAGCGCCCGATCAAGTCGCCCCACGTGAGCATGCGCGTCACGTAGCTGATCCGGATTGTTTTCGCGGAATTCGAACAGTCGAATGCCTCGCAGCCGCGATTTCGGACCATAGCATTCAAAGCCGCAGGTCGGCGCGTAGCCAAGATCAATGTCATGCACGTGCCCGACGAACGCGTTCTTGTGGTCATGCCCGCAGAACAGCGCGAAATAGCCGCCCGCATCGCGCAATGCCTGCACTTCGCCAACGTTCTCATCCGCACAGCCGATCGCCTCGCCAAGCCTCGAGCCAGGTCTGCACACGTCACGATTCAACACATAGCAATGCCCTGCGAACGTTCGCGCACCCTCCACCGCATTCGGCGTGTATGCGGGCACTTCGCGCAGGCAATCGTAGAACTCCTGCGGCGGAATATGCTGGAACGCGATCGCCGGAACCGCCAAACCGTCGCCATTGCGCTCGCCCAACTCGCGTTGCACTTGCTTCAGCCATTCGATCGCTTCCGGCGAAGGCGTGCCATAGCCGTCGGAATCGGCCAAATCCCATCCGCGCGAATTCGACGCGTATTTTGCGTAGGATGTCAGCGATTCCCGTCCTCCTGCAGCATTGCCAACAGTATTGCCGGATTTACCAGTATCCCCAGCATGCTCGCGATCGCCGGAATTACTGCGATCGCCGTCAAACGCATTATCCGCATAGTCGCCGGAATTCACCATCATCACGCTCATCGCAATGCGCCCAGACCCCGTCGGAAGCCTCGATCGGAATCGCAAACGTGCCTGGTTCGAGCGCCAAAGGAGACGACCCGGCAACGGGATTCATGCAACCGGAAAACTCTCGGTAGAGGTCATCCTGTTCGTCGGCGAGAATGCCGCACTGGAAATCGTGGTTGCCGTAGGTTGCGGCAAAGGGGATTCGCGCTTCCAATGCAGGTCCAAGGAATGCTGCGAACGTGTCTCGTACTTTCTGCCGCGTGCTGTCGAGTATGGTCGCGGCGGTCGCGCGATTGATGGATTGCGCCCATGATTCAAGCTTGTTGGCGGATCCGTTGCGCCCGTCGCGTTGTTGCGTTTCTACGAGTTTCGGCGAGTCGGTGCCGATGCCGTCGATCATCCAATTGTCGTCGGTCGGGGGCTGTTCGAGCAACGCTTTGGTGAAGGGATGTCGTTTGATGCCGCGGATTTTCGCTTCGATTTCGGTGACCGCTCGTATGTGCGTGCCCGGCTGCTCTCCGCGACGGCGCAGGAACGTGTCGATGTACGCGGGGTCGTATCCGCGAATCTGGTCGCCGGTGAAGACGATCAGATCGGGATGCGTTTTCTTGATGGCGGCTTCGATGAGACGGATCGTGTCTTCGCGCACGTTTGGTCCGTCCTGAATATCGGCCATCTGCAGCACACGGAAGGTGCCGTCGCTGTTGAATCGCAAGGTCATGATGCTCACTGTAATGCGGCAAATTTGGATATGAGGTGAAAAAGAGACGAAAATCGTGGTCTGTCCGTCATATGGCGGAATGCCGGCGATATATGGGATTGGTTGCCGCTACTATGGGCGGCAGTGCAGGTAGGTAACATGCACGTAACAATGTGGGCCGGCAGAAGGCCTGCCCAGCTTTACAGATAAGGAGGAGTGATGGGTCAGGATCAATCTTCAGTGTTTGATCTCGCGGCAGTGGCTGCAGCGTCCAACGGAGGGAACAACGACCCGCTGCTGCCTCCGGCGCGTTATATTGGAGCTCCGCAAAAGCCCAGCAAGATGCCGTACAACAAGTACGTCGCATACGATAAGCAGGTGCCGTTTGATTACCCGGAGCGTACGTGGCCGGGCAAGCGACTGCAGCGTGCACCGCGTTGGTGTTCCGTCGATCTTCGTGACGGCAACCAGGCCCTCGTCAACCCGATGGATTCCGAGCGCAAGCTGCGTTTCTGGAATCTGCTGGTGTCGTTGGGCTTCAAGGAGATCGAGGTCGGCTTCCCGTCGGCTTCCGAAACCGATTACGATTTCATTCGTATGCTGATCGAGCGTGAGCTCATTCCTGACGATGTTACGATCGTGGTGCTGACGCAGGCTCGCGAGCACCTGATTCGCAAGACTTACGAGTGCCTGAAGGGTGCCAAGCGCGCCGTCGTGCACTTCTATAACTCCGTGTCCGTGCTGCAGCGTGAGGTCGTGTTCCGCAAGGATAAAGCCGGGCATCAAGAAGCTCGCCACCGACGCGGCCACCCTGTGCAAGGAGCTTGAGGGCGAAGCCCAGGGCATCGACCTGTATTACGAGTATTCTCCGGAATCCTTCACCGGCACCGAGCCGGAGTACGCCGTTGAGGTGTGCAATGCGGTGATCGACGTCATCAAGCCGACTCCGGAGCATCCGATGATCATCAATCTGCCGGCAACGGTGGAAATGACCACTCCGAACGTGTTCGCCGATCAGGTGGAATACGTGTCGAACAATCTGGTGCCGCGCGACGCCGTGGTGCTGTCGCTGCACCCGCACAACGATGAGGGCATGGGCGTGGCCGCCACCGAGCTGGCCGTGCTTGCCGGTGCCGATCGTGTCGAAGGCTGCCTGCTGGGCAACGGCGAGCGCACCGGCAACGTCGATCTGGTCACGCTTGGTCTGAACTTCCTCACGCAGGGCATCGATCCGCAGATCGATTATTCCAACGTTCCTGAGATTCGCAAGACGTTGAGTACTGCAACCAGCTGAAGATTTCCGAGCGTCACCCGTATGCCGGCAATTTCGTGTTCACCGCCTTCTCCGGTTCTCACCAGGATGCCATCAAGAAGGGTCTTGAGGCTCGTCAGGTGGCCGCCGATCGTGCCGGTGCCGATTTGGACAGCTTCGTGTGGCTGGTGCCGTACCTGCCGATCGATCCGAAGGATATCGGCCGCACGTACGAGGCCATCATCCGCGTGAACTCCCAGTCCGGCAAGGGCGGCATGGCCTACCTGCTGAAGACCAACCACAATCTTGATCTGCCGAAGCGTCTGCAGGTCGAGTTCGACAAGGTTGTGCAGGCGTACGCCGATGAGACCAAGAAGGAAGTCAAGGACGAGGATATTTGGCGTCTGTTCAAGGACGAGTATCTGCCGGTCGAAGAGTCCGGCGCTACTGCGGCTGGTGCCGTGGTCGGCGACAGCAAGGACGACTCCCTCGAGCAGTGGGGCCGTCTGAAGCTGCTGAAGGTGTCGGTGTCGTCCGGTGAAGATGGTTCCGATACCGTGCTGAAGGCCAGGATTCTTGACCGTGGCGTGAACGTCGGCGTTGATGAGCCGGTGGAGCGTGAGGTTTCCGGCATGGGCAACGGCCCGCTTGCCGCTTTCCTGAACGCGCTGAGCAACTTCGGCATCGAGGCTTCCGTGATGGATTACGTGGAGCACACCATGTCCGTCGGCACCGACGCATGGCCGCCTCCTACGTGGAATGCCAGATCGGTGAGGAAGAGGATCCGCGGATCGTGTGGGCGTCCGGCATTGACACGTCCATCGTCACCAGCTCGTTGAAGGCCATTATTTCGGCCATCAACCGTTCCGAGCGCTGATTTCCGCGGGTTTTCGGTTCTCGTAGCTGAAGGGCTTGTGATGTACTTGCGAGTACGTCACAAGCCCTTTGCTTTTTGATTTCATAGGATTCCCGAGTTTCCGGATTTTCCAGTTTTTCCGGATTATTCGGAAACTCGGAAATTCAGGATTGCGATCCCCAAATGCAGACATTGTTGCCGATTGCGGAGAATGTCATGACCGGCTTGCCGTCGATCTCGCGGGGGAGTGTTGCGAACCGTGCAATGTAGGTCACGTCGTCCAATCGGATTTCCGCGTCGCTTGCGCAACAGTTGAATCCGTTCACGGCGCCGGAAAGCGGTTTCCACGATCCGCAGGTGATCGGCCCGTCCGTCGACCTCGGCAGATTCGCGTCGGGAGTATCGAAGAAACTTACGATTTCACCCCGGGTGATCCGCCCGTCCTCATGGAACGTATATCGCGTCGGACGATTGATGCCAACGTACGTGCCATCATCCTCTTGCTTGCCGTTGAAGAACGTATGCTGATCATGCAGTACAACGTTGTAATCGCCTGTGATATCGGCAATGCCGGTCGGCGCGACGGCAACGGAACCGCGGTATTCGTACGGTGCCGCAACCAGCCAGCCGTCGGAAGTCGGCAGTAATTCGCGTACGTGAGATTCGTAATCTTCATCATCGTCCTCGCTAAAGCGTTCCGCGAAACGGGTGTGGTAGACGAGGAACATGCGACCGTCCTTCAACCGACGAATGGCGGAATTATGCCCCTGCGAGACTTCGACATCGGCAAGCTCTGCCGGACCGCCATCCCACTGTACGGAAGACGTCAATCGAATGCCGGTGCCGCGCTCCTGATTGTCGGGAATCTCACCGTACGAAATCGCGGGATTGCCGTTCTGGTCCACGTACGGGCCAAGCAGCGATTTTGAACGGAACAGACGAATCTGATATCCGCCGGTGCGCCCAAGCCAGCCGTACGACATGAACAGATACCACCATCCGTTTTCACGAATGAAGTACGATCCTTCGCCGGAATTCCAGTAGCCTCCGGCCACTTTCACGCCGTAATAAGGATCGGAGGAATCCTTGACCAGCGGGTATCGCACGGAATAATCGCGCAAGCCGGTTCCGGATCGAGCTTGAACATCCAGATGCCGCCGAACCATGAACCGAAACTCATCCACATTTCGCCGTGCTCGCACAATGCGGGCGCCGCGTCGATGGCGTTGATGCGCGTGTCTTTGAGCGACAGGTAGCGGGTCAGGTCATAGCCGACGGTGCCATCGGTTTTGGGCTCAAGTTCCAGCACTTTCGGCACGTCGGTGTTCCACAGGTTGCTCTCGTCGAAACCGGAATATACCACCGGCCCCACGTACGTCCAGTCGCCGTCCACATGGTCGGCGGTCAACAGCACGATCACCGAGCGGAACTGGTCGCCGTTCACCGACAGGTACATGCACCACTTGCCCATGGTCTCGTTCCAGATCACGTCGGGCGCCCACGTGTTGCCGAGCAGGTCGGGATTGGAATCCTGTTTCGGCCATGCCTGCCAAATATCGCCGAGCAGCGCGTACGGGTCGCGGCTCAGATGTTATCGAACCGCTCCCAATGCACCATATCCGTGCTGCGCGCGCACCGACGATGCGTGCCGAACAGATAGTAGACACCGTTTTCCTCGACGATTGCGGGATCGTGCACGGCCACCCGACCGTTGGCGAGCGTGTGCTCGATGCCGTTGGGCGAGGTGGCCGGTGCCGCAGATAGTGGTTCTGCAGACGATTGCACTGCAGCATTCACGGTTGTTGTGCCGTTTTCACTCACTTCTGCGACCCCCAAATGCACAGATTGTTTGTGCCCAGAGCGCTGAAGGTCATGACTGCCTTGCGATCCTTGTCTCGCGGAAGCTTGTCGAACGCGCCGGAATACGTGACTTCGCCCTCGTCGCCGGTGAGCTTAAGCGTCATCTGGTTGGCGCCTTCCACGGCCTCCCAAGTGCCCGTCTGGTCGCCGGTCACGGTGCCGTCTTCCTTCAGGGTGATGTTGATGGGCTTGTTCACGCCGCGATAGACGGTGCTCGTCTTATCGGTGACCTTCTTCGGGCCCTTGAAATAGCTGGACTTGTCGTGCGTCACCATCTCGTAATCGCCGGCGATGTCGGCGGTCTTGTAGCCCTTCTTGTCGGCCTTGGTGCCCGTGTATTCGTACGGTGCGGCCACCAGCCATCCGTCGGCGGTCGGCAGCAGCTCGTGCACGCGCACCTCATGCTTTTCGCCGGAACCGGAGAAACGGGTATGGTACACGAGGTAAGCGGTGCCGTCGTCGTCAACGAACGCGGAATTGTGGCCCTGGGAGACCTCGATGTTCGCGTTGTCGTTGCCGCTCCACTGGATCGAGCTCATCAGGCGCTCGCCGATGTCGCTTTGCCAGTTGTTGCCGATGGCCTTGGTGGAAATCGCGGTGTTGCCGCTTCGTCAACGTACGGGCCGGTGATGTCCTTGGAGCGGAACATGCGGATCTGGTAGCCACCGGTCTGCTGCAGCGCGCCGTAGGAGGCGAATAGATACCAGTAGCCGTTGTCGTGCAGCAGGTAGGAGCCTTCGCCGGAGTTGCCGAAGCCGCCGCCGAGCTTCACGCCATAGTAGGCGTCGGACTTGTTCGCTTCGGTGGGGTAGGTGGAGTTGTAGTCGCGCAGGCCGGTCGCCGAGTCGAGCTTGAACATCCACATGCCGCCGAACCAGGAGCCGAAGGTCATCCACATGTCGCCGTTGTCATCGGTTTTCACGCACGGGTCGATGGCGTTGATGCCGGTGTCGGTCTGCGAGGTGTAACGGGTGATGTCGGCATCCTCGCCAAGCACCTGCGGCACGTCGGTCTTCTTCACGTTCACGCGTTCGAAGCCGGAATAGACCACCGGGCCAACGTACGTCCAATCGCCTTCGATGTCGTCGGCGGTGAGCAACACGATCACAGAACGGTAGTTCGCGCCGTTGATCGACATGTACATGCACCACTTGCCCATGGTCTCGTTCCAGATCACGTCCGGTGCCCACATGTTGCCTTTGACGTCAGGATTGGAGGACTGCTTCGCCCAGCCGTCCCAAATGTCTTTGAAGATCTTCTCGTAGTCGGTGCTCAGATTGTTGGTGAAGGTGCTCCAGTTGATCAGATCGTCGCTTTTGAGCCAAGCGCGATGCGAGCCGAAAATATAGTATTTTCCGTTGGCTTTGACGATGGAGGGATCATGCGATTCGCCGCGCTTGACGCTGGCGGTGCTGGTTTCGGCTTTCGACGATGCGGACGATTGCTTCGTCGAATTGCCGGAGCATCCGGCGAGCGTTCCGATCAGCATGGCTGCGGCGATGATGCCTGCCGCGATCTGCTTTGCTGTTGTACGGAATTTCATTTTTCCCCTTCCTTGCGGATGACATTGATTTGTACAACGATGTAATTTCTTGTATAGTGTACAACGTTGTAAAGAAAAGTCGAATCATAAGGGGTTTCTCGATGTCGAGTTCCTACGAATTGCTGTGCTACACGCGCGAAGCTACCGGCCGTGAAAAGGCGAATAATGAGGACATCGCCTATAGCATGCACCTTGCGTTGCGTGCCGATGGGGCCGCCCAATGGGAGCCGCTCAACGAGAATTACGGTATTTTCTTCGCCGCCGGCGTGCCTATTCAGGCCGCCACCGCCGAGTCGCGCCGAGCGTGCGTCGCGGCGGCGCATTTCGTCGCCGATCCGTTCGATGAGGCGCATCCGGCCACCGATGCGTCGCATATGGCGCGGTGATGCCGGGGATCGACATCACGTTGAATCCCTGAGAACCCGTATCTGTTCCGCCTTGCGGATGGCCGATTCGCGCTCGCCGCCACCCGTACCGCGCGCGGCGGCGAGCCGGATGGCTCCGAGCGATCGGCGTTCCTGTTGGCCGTCAGCGACGATCTGACCTCCTTCACGCAGCTTGGACTGATGATGCTGCGTACCGGCGGTGGCGTCAATCGTCCGTCTGTCGCATTCGACGCGGACGCCTCCCGTTATGTGATTTCCTGGACGTCGAACGACGGCAAATCGTATGTCGCGACCGTTGCCGATATTGTCGCCGTGGCCGAATCCGGCGAGCCGATCGATATTGCGGAAGCTGTGGTAACGGCGGAATCAAGCCGTTCCTGCGATTGCAATATTCCCAATGCCGTTCCTGGCAACGTGATTGCCGTCACTGAAGAAGAAGCGTCGAAACTGATCGAACGATTCGGTCGTATTTACAACGTTGAAACATCGGTGGCGACGCAGCATATCGACATGGCGGCAAGCAGGGAAGCGTCCCGTGAAGCCGTGCAGGCACTCGCCAAGTCCGCGCCGATCTCGTCTACAGCGACGGTTCCGGTGCCACCCGTGCCGTGGATTGGAACAAAGACGAACTTGAGGCGATTGCGCAGGACGCCGCCGAAGGCAAGTTCCAGCCGGGCGACACGCGCACGGTGAGCGGCCGCATCCGCCAAACCGTATACCCGGTGCCATTTGCCGTGGAGCGTGCGGACCCGTCGGTGTTCGCTTGGAATTTCAACGGCAAGCCGATGTTCATGTTCATCGCCACCGACGACACCGACGGCAACTGCGTCGATCCGAACGATGGCGCCACGCATATGCCGTTGCGCATCGCCGACTCCATCGAAGCGCTTTCCGACGCGGCGGGCGGCCGTGCCAAGGAAATCGATCTGCTCAAATGCGGTGATTACAACGCTGAAGGACGCGCCATGACCGGCTGCTTCTGGGCGCCGGAACTGCATGTCATCGATGGAAAACTGTCGGTGCTCTTCATGCCATGCTTCGATGGGCCGGCCACCAATCCAGACGGCACGCCCAACGATCGCGCAGGCAAGCCGGACATGTGGACGGGCAGCTGCCATATCATGCAGCTCAAGCAGCATTCCGACGGCACGGATTTCGATCCGCGCGAACCCGAAAACTGGACGGTGCCGAAGCCGATTCTCACACCGACCGGCGGCGTGCTCAATCCCATCCAACGTATCTCGCTCGACATGACCGTCATCAGCGATTCCGGCCGCTGGTATTACGCGTGGCAGCAGGTCGGCAGCATTTGGATCGCCAGCTTCGATCCGGCCCGTCCGGAAAGGCTCACCTGCGAGCCGAAGCAGGTCGTTGTGCCGGAATTCGCCTGGGACAACATGATCGCCGAAGGCCCGAACGCCATTGTGCATGACGGCACGATCTATCTGATCTATTCCGGCTCGCTGGTCGGTATCGACTACACCACCGGTCTGGTCACCGCTCCGGCCGGGCAGGACGCCGACCTGACCGATCCGAACGTGTGGACGAAGCTCGACTATCCGCTGCAGAAATCCGGAGTATACAACGGGCAGTGGCAGCTCGGCACCGGACATGGCATGTGGTCGAACGATGAGGACGGCAATCTCATCTATGTATTTCACAATGCGGAATACGAGAATGGACGGTATGGCGGCCGCGACGCCAGGTGCGCCGCGTGCACTGGTCCAAGGAGGGTATGCCGATACTGGACATGCAGGCGGCGGAAGAGCTCAATCCGGACTATGCTGATATAACGATGAAAATCGTGGTTTCCGGCAATAAAGGCTGATTTTGTTGGCTTCAGCGCTGCAAGGGGCGAAAGCCGGTGTTGGGGCCGAATGTATGAGACGTTTTGGTGAAAAGGGGTTGACATGCCGAAGCAGAATGGCGCCAACGGCGAGCACGTGGTGACCATGCGCGCGAGGTCGCGAAGGCGGCCGGCGTATCGATCAAAACGGTGTCCAATGTGGTCAACGACTACGAGTTCGTGTCGCAGGCACGCGAGACAAGGTCAACAAGGCCATCGACGAGCTCGGCTACACGCTGAACGTGTCCGCGCGCAATCTGCGCAGGGGGCAGACCGGCATCATCGGCCTCGCCATTCCCGATCTGCAGATGCCGTACTTCGCGCAGCTTTCGTCGCTGGTCATCGAAGAGGCCAAGAAGCTGGGCCTGCGCGTGATCGTCGAGCCGACGCAATACTCGCGCGAAGGCGAGATTGAGGCGTTGCACGGCTCCCAGCAGACGATGATCGACGGCCTGATCTACAGTCCATTGGAACTTGATCAGGATGATGTCGACCAATTGGATGTGGACTATCCGCTGGTGCTTGTCGGCGAACGCATCTTCACCGACAAGGTGGACCATATCGCCACGGAAAAACGTGGAAGGTGCCAAGCGCGCCACGTCGTATCTGCTGCAGACCGGCTGCAAGCGCGTGGCCGTGGTCGGCGTGCATCCGGGCGAGAAGGTCGGCTCCGCCGCGCTGCGCTATCAGGGCTACCTTGAGGCGTTGGAGGAGGCCGGCGTCGAATTCGACGAGCGTTTGGTGGTCGAGTCGGGCATGTGGCATCGTAGCGATGGCGTGCGCGTGATGAACGCGCTGCTTGATTCCGGCGTGGTTCCCGACGCGTCGTCGCGCTGAACGACATGCTCGCCTCCGGTGTGATGCATGCGATCCAGATGCACAATCTGCGCATTCCCGAAGATATTTCGGTGATCGGTTTTGATAATTCCGACGATTCGCAGTATTTGTCTCCTGCGTTGACGTCGATTGCTCCCGGTCTTGAGGCGGTGGCGCGTCTGTCGGTGAAATTGCTGAAGGATCGTATCGACGGGGTTTCGCCGTCGAAGGATCTCAAGCCGGAGCAGAAGGTGTTCCGCAAGGTTTCGTCGTCGTTGGTGGTGCGTCAGTCCACCAAGCTGCCCACGAATTCCTTGGTGGTGTGATCTTCCTTCCTTCTTTTTCTTCTTCTTTTGGAAGAAAGGAAGTGATTGGTGCCTCGGCGCTTGCGTCCGGTTTTTACGGATTGCCGGTGCCGAGGTTTTGTTTTCCCTTTCTGGCGATTGTCTGTTGCCGGGTACTGCGATTCGATTCTTCCGAGGAGTCGGATGCGAGAAACACGCGGTGCGTTCCTCCGATTTGTTACAACGTTGTAATAGTGATATATTCAACGTTGTAAATTACTGGAACAGCGGATTGAAAAGGAATAGACATGGCTGTTTACAACAATCCATCGTGCTTCAGCGCGCAGATCCTTGGGTCCTCAAAGTTGACGGCGAGTACTACTTCACTGGCTCCGACCCGGAATACAACTGCATCGCCATTCGTCACGCATCGAATATCAACGACCTGCAGAAGGCCCCCGAAACGGTGGTGTGGCGCAAGCATGAATCCGGCCCCGCGAGCATCTATATTTGGGCGCGGAACTGCACCGCATCAACGGCGCTTGGTACATCTACTTCGCAGGCGCCGCAACGGATTTCGAGGCTTCCGGACTGCCGACGCATCGTATGTTTGTGCTGGAGAACACCGATGACGACCCCACCACCGACAACTGGGTGGAGAAGGGCCAGATCGTCACTCCGATCGACTCCTTCGCGCTCGACGCCACCACCGAGGTGATCGACGGCGTGCAGTACCTGGTGTGGGCTCAGAAAGATCCCGCGATCGAAGGCAATTCCAACCTGTACATCGCCAAGATGGCCAATCCGTGGACGCTGGAAAGCGAGCCGGTCATGCTCACCAAGCCGGAATATGACTGGGAATGCATCGACTTCCTCGTCAACGAAGGTCCGGCCTTCCTGTTCCACGAGAACAAGATCTACATCACGTATTCCGCCTCCGGAACCGGTGTGCCGTATGCCGTCGGTCTGCTCACCGCCGAGCGCGGCAGCGACCTGCTGAACAAGGATTCCTGGACCAAGAGCCCGGTGCCGGTGTTCAAGACCTGCGCCGAAAACGGCCAGTACGGCCCCGGCCACAACTCGTTCACCAAGTCCGAGGACGATTCCGAAGACCTGATGATCTACCATTGCCGCAACTACACGGAAATCAAGGGCGATCCGCTGTTCGACCCGAATCGTCATGCCCGTGTCGGCGTGGTCAAGTGGACGGAGAACGGCCCCGACTTCGGCGTGCCGGAACCCGACAATCTGTGGACTCCGGACACGACGGATGTGTTGCCGGCCGACGGCGGCGCTCTTGCGGGAACCCCGGCCGCGAAATGACTGTGGTGATCGCAAGAAACGTTGCGATTCCAACAAAACGAATAATTGAAGATCATAAAGAAAACAGCTTTTCCATCGGCGTGTTTCCGATTTGTACAACGATGGAAAAAGCTGTATAATCAGAATTACAACGTTGCAAACGGCAGTGCAGCTGACGAAGCGTGAACGACATCGCAAACAAGGTTGTTGATGAATGTCACTGCAACGGTTGGAGGAAATGTCTTGGGAGACCAAGAGGAAAAGGAGAAATCCATGAAGATCAAGAAGAGCACCAAGGCTCTCGCGGCCGCGGCCTCCTTGGCCATGATGGCCACCGTCGGCCTGTCCGCCTGCGGCGGCAGCAGCAACGACGTCGAGACGACCGCTGACGGCAAGGTCAAGATCACGATGTGGCACGGCTTCTCTGAGGCCGATGGCAAGACCCTCGAGTCCATCGTCGACGACTTCAACAAGTCCCAGGACAAGTACGAGATCGACGCCCAGCTGCAGCCGTGGAGCACCATCGGCGAGACCATGGTGACCAAGGTCACCTCCGGCGACGGCCCGGACTTCGTGACCACCGGCGCGACAATGGCCAAGGCTGGTCCATCGACGGCACCTCCAGTGCGTCACCATTCTATGACGACA
>ENA-OQAL01000128-OQAL01000128.1-human-gut-metagenome-genome-assembly--contig:-NODE-128-length-19116-cov-1.678393_pt1 | contig 19116 bp, 29 predicted proteins | sample MGYA00242491_ERZ504519 | MGnify/ENA primary metagenome ERZ504519 (study PRJEB26092, sample SAMD00036260) | human gut metagenome | host: Homo sapiens | study: EMG produced TPA metagenomics assembly of... | reverse complement strand
GCAATTTATCGTACTTTTAAATTCATGTGAAAGGGGTATAAAAATGAAATAAATTTTTTGCGGTATATTATCATTTTTGATGGTAATATCATCCAATATTTATGCATATGCTGCTTATGATATTGATGAATCGAGTGTGCAAATGATTATCAATATAAAAATAACAAGTGATAGCGCTGAATGGAAAACGCTTAACTCACATGACGAAATGGTGGCTGCTTGCCGAATTGCTGATGATGAAATCCAAGAAATGACGACAGATATGCTTGTTTCAGCATATTTGAATTATCCACTTCTTGGTGACATGTATGCGTATAATACCATAGAAACAGGATTTGCGGCTTTGAGAAAGCAGTGCAATGCACTTGATGAATTGCTAACAAGAGAAGACGTAGGCGAAGTTTTGTTAAAAAGGTATGAAAATATTAAATTGTGCGATCTGCATTCTTCAACTCGTGTTTCTTATAATGAATTTATTGCACCCAGTGCATTGGAAATTTTAGCAGCCCAGCCCGAAATTGTTAATAACACAGATGATGAAACATTTGCTGCAATAAATGATGCCATTTACAAGAAATGTTCTGCTAAATCAGAAGAAGTGTATAGCGCTACAAAATCTTTGTATTATAGTGTACTGAATGAAATCAATGAAACAAATTCTGAGTATTATTCCTATGATAGAATAAGTGAGGCATTGGCAGTAAATCATGTTTCTTATGCAGCAATATCGAGTAGCGATTTTAATTGGAATTATACAGTTAAAACTCCCAAAAAAGTTCTGTTAAAGTTGGCAAATTAAAATCAGGGAAAGAGTTGACTTCTTCGGAAATAAGACAATGTAAAAACTATGTTTCATCGAATTTTCCGGGAGCTACCTATATAGCAACACCAACTAAAAAATATAATTGCCATTCATATGCATGGTACAGTCAGTCAACTTCAAACGGATACTGGATGAATGATCCGTCAAAATATATGAGAGATGGAAGTTATAAAAAAGATGGATACAAGGTTGGAAATATTATATATTATGCTGGTGAACACTCCGGTGTAGTAAGTCTTGTTAAAGTTGGTTATGCTGGATGTTATGTAAAATCAAAGTGGGGTATGCATGGTTTATATAATCATTTCTATAATCAGTGCCCGTATTCCACATCAAATTTGACATATTGGGCGAAAGCATAATATATAGGGGCCTGCTCCTTGTTTTGCGGGCGCGCTGCATTTTTTGCTTTTCTTTTGCCTTTTGCCGTTGACAAGGGGAGCGAGTGGTGTTATAATACCACCTAGCACTAATGGGCTTTAAAGCGCTAAAAGTGCCAAGTGCAAAATGATAACAGGAACAGGAGTAACCAACCATGACCCCCAGAAAAGGCAATTTAATGGCGTGCGCACCGACATTAAGGTGCTGGACGCCACCATTCGCGACGGCGGACTGTGCAACAACTTTGACTTCAGCGACGAATTTGTGCGGGAACTGTATAAGACCAATATCAAAAGCGGCGTGGACTATATGGAGTTTGGGTATAAGCCAGCCGCACCCTTTTCAACGAGGCGGATTTTGGCAAGTGGAAGTTCTGCAAGGAAGAGGACATTCGTGCCATTGTTGGCGAAAATGTAAGCGATATGAAGATTTCCGTGATGGCAGATGTAGGCCGCTGCGATTTTAAAACGGACTTTCTGCCGAGAAGCGAGAGCGTCATCGACATGGTGCGCGTGGCCTGCTACATTCATCAGATCCCGGCAGCCATTGAGATGATCGAGTATTTCCATGACCTGGGGTACGAGACCACTTGCAATATTATGGCCATCAGCCAGGCCGGTTCCGGCCAGGTGGGCGAGGCGCTGGAGATGCTGTGTAACTCCTCGGTGGATGTGATCTACCTGGTAGACAGCTACGGCTCCCTGTACCCGGAGAATGCGGGTGTGCTGGCCCAGCGGTACTTAGAAGCGGCCACTGCTGCCGGCAAACAGGTGGGCTTCCACGCCCACAACAACCAGAACTTGGCCTTTGCCAACACCATTGAGACCCTGTCCTACGGTGTGTCCTATCTGGATGCCACCGCCATGGGTATGGGTCGAGGCGCCGGCAACTGCGCTATGGAGCTGCTGCTGGGCTTCTTAAAGAACCCTAAGTACAGCTTGTACAGCCTGCTGATCTTTATTGAGAAGTATATGATCCCCCTGCGGGAGTCCGGGGTGCAGTGGGGCTTTGACCTGCAATATATGTTCACCGGCCAACTGAACCGTCACCCCCGGGAGGCCATGAACTTTACCGCTCAGCACCGCACGGATTACTGCGAATTTTACAAATCTCTGCTGGACAACGACTAAACATACAGAAAATCGCCCCGCAAGCGACCGTTTCGGCTGCCTGCGGGGTTCGTTTTGTACTTATTTGATTTTTTCCAGATCCCGGGCAATCTCTGCATGGTCAATGGGGTGATCCCGGAAGTAGTATTTTTGTCCCGATCACTGATGGGGCGCAGCACGCGGCAGGGGTTGCCCACCGCCACCACATTGGCGGGAATATCTTTGGTAACGACGGACCCGGCGCCGATAACTGTGTTGTCGCCGACGGTGACTCCGGGCAGGATGACTGCTCCGGCGCCGATCCAGCAGGTACGGCCAATGCGCACCGGCATATTGTATTGGTAGTCGTACTCCCGCAGTTTCGGCAGCACCGGATGGCCGGCGGTGGCGATGGTCACATTGGGGGCGATCATCGTGTTGTCGCCGATATAAATATGGGTGTCGTCCACCATGGTAACGGCAAAGTTGCAGTACACATGGTTGCCCAAATGCACATGGGCGCCGCCGAAGTTAGAATAAAACGGCGGCTCAATATAGCAGTTCTCGCCCAGTTCGGCGAACATCTCTTTCATCAGCGCCTGGCGCTTGTCCGTTTCTGAGGGTCGTGTGTGGTTGAATTCATACAGACGGTCCAAGCACAGCTGCTGCCGGTTCATAATTTCATCATCGCCGGGCAGGTACAGCGCACCGGTGTGCATTCTGTCTTTCATTGCCATAGGGGGGCACCTCCGTGCATTTTTCTTCATTATAAGCAAAAAACGGTCCATTGTCAACGGCCACTTGCAGCAGCCCTGTCGCCGTGCTATAATACACTGGATTTCTACCGGCAGTTCGCTGCTCGTCAAGGAGAAAAAGATGAAAAAGCCCTATCAAAAGACCATGTATGCCTGCTTTATCGGCTATATTGTGCAGGCCATTGTAAACAACTTTGTGCCCCTGCTGTTTGTCACCTTCCAGACCGACTACCGGGTGCCGCTGCAAAAGATTACCCTGCTGATCACTGTGAATTTTCTCATCCAGCTGTGTGTAGATCTGCTGTCTGCCGGGTTCATTGACCGGATTGGCTACCGGGCGTCTGTTCTGCTGGCCCACGGCTTTGCAGCTGCCGGGCTGATCTTGCTGACGATTTTGCCGGATCGTACTGCCGATCCGTTTGTGGGTATTTTGCTGGCAGTGGTGGTGTACGCGCTGGGCGGCGGGCTGTTGGAGGTGCTGGTCAGCCCCATTTTGGAGGCCTGCCCAACGGATAACAAAGCCTCCGCCATGAGCCTGCTCCATTCGTTCTATTGCTGGGGGCAGATGGGTGTGGTGCTGCTGTCCACCCTGTTCTTTACCGTCTTTGGTATAGCAAACTGGAAAGGGCTGGCGCTGGTGTGGGCGGCGGTGCCCATCTTAAACGGCGTGCTTTTTGCCACCGCGCCGATTTATCCTTTGAACCCGGAGGGCGGCACGGGTCTGACCTTAAAGGAACTGTGCCGCAACAAGGTGTTTTGGCTGTTCATGCTGATGATGCTGGGCGCGGTGCGGCGGAGAATACCGTTAGCCAGTGGGCGTCCGCCTTTGCGGAGGAGGGGCTGGGGGTCACCAAAACCGTAGGCGACCTGGCAGGCCCCATGGCTTTGCGGCGCTGATGGGTACCGCACGGCTGATTTACGGCAAGTGGGGTCACAAGCTGCATTTGGAGAAGTGCATGCTGGGCAGCAGCCTGCTGTGTGTGGCAGCGTATTTGGCAATCGCGCTGGTGCCGAACCCGCTCCTGTCGCTGGTGGGCTGCGCCGTTTGCGGCTTTTCGGTGGGTATTCTGTGGCCGGGCACCTTTAGCAAAGGCTCTGCCGCCATTCCCAAGGGCGGCACGGTGATGTTTGCTCTGTTTGCCCTGGCCGGTGACCTGGGGTGCAGCGCCGGACCCACCCTGGCGGGTATGGTTACCCGGGTGTGCGATGGCAATATGCGCCGAGGAATTTTGGCGGGGATCGTCTTTCCCTTGCTGCTGGTGCTGTGCCTGGTGTTTGGGAAGAAACGGAAAGCCGCAGCAGGAAATTAGCGGGCGGATACGAACCGCTCCCATGGATAACCGATTATAAAAACAAAACGGTGCCCTTTTCTATAAGGCACCGCGGTTTTTATGGGTGTTTGGATTACATTTGGAATTTGCGGATATACTCATCCATGCAGGACTGGATGATTTCTTCCGCCTTTGCCCGATCATCTACTTCCAGCACGGAGGTGCTCTTGCTCACTTCCAGGGTCTTATATACCTCAAAAAAGTGCTTGATCTCCTCAAAATAGTGGGCGGGCAGTTGGTCAATGTTGGTGTAGCAGTTGTAGTTGGGGTCGTTTACCGGCACGGCAATGATCTTTTCGTCCTTGGCGCCGCCGTCCTCCATCATCAGTACGCCAATGGGGGCGCACTCCACGATGGTCATGGGCTGAATTTGCTCGCTGCACAGTACCAGCACATCCAGCGGGTCCTTGTCGCTGGCGTAGGTGCGGGGGATAAAGCCGTAGTTGGCCGGATAGTGGGTAGAGGTAAAGAGCACTCGGTCCAGCTTGAGCATACCGGTCTCCTTGTCCAATTCGTACTTGTTTTTTGCCGCCTTTTTGAATTTCAATCACGGCGTAAAAGCGGTCTTTGCGGATCCGCTTGGGGCTGATGTCATGCCAAATGTTCATCGTGGAACCTCCTTCTTAGGGTCTTGCTGTTCTCTTTTTTGTACACTCTTATTTTATCATAGTCCCCGGCGGGGCGCAAGGGAGCGGGCGGCGGCATTTTCCACGAACTTTTTGTTGTAATTCCCGCGTTTTTTTATGGTACTATTGAAAAAACAACACAGAAAGGAAGGGATACCCTGTGTTTGCAGATATTGCGAAAATCAAAATCAAAAGGCGGCGACGGCGGTGCCGGTGCAGTGGCCTTTCATCGAGAGAAGTATGTGGCTGCCGGCGGCCCGGACGGCGGTGACGGCGGCAAGGGCGGCGATGTGGTCTTTGTGGTAGACGATAATTTGGCTACCTTGGCAGACTTTCGTTACAAACGGAAATATGCGGCCCAGAACGGCGAGCCGGGTCGTGGCGGTCGGCAGTACGGCCGTAAGGGCCAGGATCTGGAAATTCGCGTGCCTCGGGGCACGGTGATCCGCGAGGTGCAAAGCGGCGCCGTCATGGCGGATATGAGCAAGACAGAGCGGTTTATTGCAGCCAAGGGCGGCAAGGGCGGCTGGGGCAATATGCACTTTGCCACCCCCACCCGGCAGGTGCCTCGCTTTGCCAAGCCCGGCGTGCCCGGCGAGGAGTGGGAGGTCAGCCTGGAGCTGAAGCTCATTGCGGATGTGGGGCTGATCGGCTTTCCCAGCGTGGGCAAAAGCAGCCTGATCTCCGTGGTCAGCCAGGCCAAGCCCAAAATCGGCGACTACCACTTTACCACCCTGGTGCCCAATTTGGGCGTGGTGTCCATGGGTGCGGGCAACAGCTTTGTGCTGGCGGATATTCCAGGGTTGATCGAGGGCGCGTCAGATGGCGTGGGCCTGGGTCATGACTTTTTGCGCCATGTGGAGCGCTGCCGGCTGCTGGTGCACCTGGTGGATGTAAGCGGTCACGAGGGACGAGACCCGATCGAGGATTTTGACGCCATCAACCGGGAGCTGGAGAAGTTCAACCCGGAGCTGGCCAAAGCGCCCCAGATTGTGGCGGGCAATAAAATCGACATGGCGGAGCCGGAGCAAATTGAACGGGCTGAAAGCCTATGTAGAGGCCAAGGGCTACGACTACTATTCCATTTGCGCTCCCATTCAGGAGGGCACCCGGGAATTGATGAACGCAGTGTGGAACCGGCTGCAAACGCTGCCCCCGGTGAAGGAGTACGAGCCGGAGGAGATCCCCACGGAGCTGCTGGTGCAAAACAGTACCGGCTTTACCATCACCAATCCGGAGCCGGGCTACTACCTGGTAGAGGCTCCCTGGTTTCCCAAGGTGCTTAAGGGCATTGATGTGGAGGACTACGAGGCGCTGCAATACATGCAGCGGGTGCTGGAGAAGAGCGGCGTGTTTGAGGCGCTGCGGCAGCGGGGAATCCAGGAGGGCGATATTGTCAGCCTGTATGATATTGAGTTTGAGTACATTCCGTAAGGAGCAAGTATGGAAGTGTTGAACACAGATCCGCGGCAGCTAAGCCCGCTGAATTTGGCCTTTATCGGCGACTGCGTGTATGAGATGCAGGTGCGCTGCCACCTGGTGGCGCTGGCCAATCGGCCGGTGAACGACCTGCACCGGGAGAGCGTGAAGTTCGTCAGCGCCAAGGCCCAAACGGCGGCCTTTGCCCGCATGGAGCCGCTGCTGACAGAGGAAGAACTGGCGGTGTTTAAGCGGGGGCGCAATGCCAAGACCGGCCACCAGCCCAAGAGCGCCACCGTTGGCGAGTACCACTGCGCCACCGGAGTGGAGGCGCTATTCGGCTACCTGTACCTAACCGGCCAAACGGAGCGGATTGAAGAACTGTTTGCCGTGATCTTTCGGTGATCAGACCGTCGATAAAGCGGCTAAACCGCGCCGGTTAAAAAAATGAAGTATTCCATTTGTAGGGCAGGGGCTTGCTCCTGCCGCAGACATTTGTTGTTAACGATTGATTGAAAAAGCGGCTTGAACATCGAGTTCAAGCGCTTTTGGCGCTTTTTCGTCTTTTTGCTCGGAGGCAGTACCGTTGTACGGCACCCGCTCGCAAAATACGAAATTTATCTCGCTTTCTCTTGGTCTGTCAGCGTGTAAAAAAAGACCGGCAGGCGAACCTGTCGGTCTTTGGTTTTCTCTGTATCGAGAGGGATTAGCCCAACTCGGAGAAGTATTTGATGGTGCGAACCATCTGAGAGGTGTAAGAGTTCTCGTTATCATACCAAGAAACAACCTGAACCTCATAGGTGTCGTCAGCAACCTTCAGCACCATGGTCTGGGTAGCATCGAACAGAGAACCGTAACGCATACCCACGATGTCGGAGGATACGATCTCGTCGGTGTTGTAACCGAAGGACTCGGTGGTCTCAGCCTTCATAGCAGCGTTGATGGCCTCAACGGTCACTTCCTTGTCGGTCTTGATGACAGCGGTCAGGATGGTGGTGGAACCGGTGGGGGTGGGAACACGCTGTGCAGAGCCGATCAGCTTGCCGTTCAGCTCGGGGATAACCAGGCCAATAGCCTTAGCAGCACCGGTGCTGTTGGGCACGATGTTCACGGCAGCAGCACGAGAACGACGCAGGTCGCCCTTTCTCTGCGGGCCGTCCAGAGTCATCTGGTCGCCGGTGTAAGCGTGGATGGTGCACATAATACCGCTCTGGATGGGAGCAAAGTCGTTCAGGGCCTTTGCCATGGGAGCCAGGCAGTTGGTGGTGCAGGAAGCGGCGGAGATCACGGTGTCCTCAGCCTTCAGGGTCTCGTGGTTTACATTGTATACGATGGTGGGCAGATCGTTGCCTGCGGGAGCAGAAATAACAACCTTGCGGGCACCGGCCTTAATGTGAGCAGAAGCCTTCTCCTTGGAAGTGTAGAAACCGGTGCACTCCAGCACTACGTCTACCTTCAGCTCGCCCCAGGGCAGCTCAGAAGCGTCAGCCTTTGCATAAATCTTGATCTCTTTGCCGTCTACGATGATGGAGTCATCGGTAGCGGACACGGTGTCAGCCAGTGCGTACTTGCCCTGAGAAGAATCGTACTTCAGCAGGTGAGCCAGCATTTTGGGAGAAGTCAGGTCGTTGATGGCAACCACTTCATAGCCTTCTGCGCCGAACATCTGACGGAAAGCCAGACGGCCGATACGGCCGAAACCATTGATAGCAACTCTTACCATTTGGAATTACCTCCGAAAAATATTTGAATTTACCCGGGCGCTATGCGCCCTTGTATTGCAGTCTTTATTTTATACCGCTTTTGCCAAATAATCAAGCGGAATTTCCACTTTTGTCAATGTTCACCAAAATTCAGCTTTCCAGCGGTGCTTTCTTGTGTTATAATGATTTGCAGCGGGCGGTTGCGTCGGGTGTTTTATAAAGTTATGCCTCCCTTGTAAAGGGAGGGGGACCGCCGTAGGCGGTGGAGGGATTATACGGTAAAAGCACTCTGCATTTTCACTTCCGGTGCACTCAGTCAGCTGCGCTGACAGCTCCCCTTTGCAAGGAGCCTAAGTATAGAACAGGGAACTGTCCCCTGTTTTGTGTTTGGTAAAATAAAAAAGGGTGAATTTTTATGGAACAGATTTTACTTGAAAAAATTAAGAAACTTGGGATAAAAGAATTTGAGAATTTTAATTCTTTAAATCTTATGGATGGAAATTACTTGAATATAGAATGTACACTTCCTAATGGGGATAAAACTAAAATTCTTGATAACGATACACAATACTATGCAAAACAGATTGATATTGAAGGAAGCGATAAATGTTATGGTGTAGCTGCTAATGAAAAGTTTATTGCTGTATATAAATATGGTTGTAATGGCGAAAATGCAGAACTTGTACTATGGAAAAAATATAATTTCAATAAAACAGGGAACGGTTCCTTGTTCTAAGACGGGGTGCTGCCCTTGTACCCATGGGGCAGATCCCCTGTACTACACAATAGAAACTTAACCAGAGGCGACGGTATGTACAAACCGATTTCTACCTACACCGGGCGGCATTTTGACCCGTACCACGCGGTGGCGGCGGATCTGGATGTGCGGGATATTGCCCACGCCCAGTCTCTGATGACCCGCGCCAACGGCCATTTCCCGGCATTTTACTCCGTGGGGCAGCACTCTTTGGCTTGCGCCCGAGAGGCGCTGGTGCGTGGTGAAGCGAACCAAACGGCACTGTTTTGCCTGCTCCATGACGGCGCAGAGGCGTATATGAGCGATGTAACCCGGCCGGTGAAGGCCCGGCTGCCGGAATTTGTCCGGGCAGAGGAGCGGCTGCTGGCGCTTCTGTTTGACACCTTGGTAGAGGCTCGGCCTACTCCGGCGCAGTGGCAGACGGTCACGGAGATTGACAACGCCATGCTGTCGGCGGAATTTTTGCATTTTACCGGCGAGGTGATCCCCACGAATGCCCCGCCCCTGCAACGCGCCCCGGATTGGACGCAGCTGCCCTTTGATCGGGTGGAGCAGGATTTTCTCCATCTGTACGCCCGTCTGCGCGGCTGAAAGGCGCGCTTTCGGTAATACATAACATAAAAGGAAAAGGAGCATTCCATTGTTGGATCGCTCCTCTTTGTAGATGAATGTGCCTTATCGCAGTGCGGGCGGCAGATTGCCGCCCCTACGAAGACGCTATTGTAACCGGTTGACCGTAGGGGCGGATAGTATCCGCCCGCGCAATCACAACAACACAAAAAGCACCGTTCCAACGAACGGTGCCTTTTGCTTATTTTTCTATTGTGCTCACTTGACCCGCACGGCGCGGGCAGTGGTGTAGCTGCCGTAGTAGCGGGTGTTGCTTACGGTAGTGTAGGGGCGCAGGCGCACATAATAGGTGCGGCCGCCCTTGGCGGTTTTAATATTCCCGGTGGCCTTGCCGCTGCTTACATACAGGGTCTTTTGTCGCCGGAAAAGTTCTTCTTGGTGGAGTATTGGACTGCGTAGCCGTTGCATTTCACTTTATTCCAGCGCACGGTAATCTGCTGCTTTTTGGCGGATTTGGCGGCGGTGCATTTGGGTGGCAGTGGGTCGTGGGTGCGTCGCCAGTCGGGTGCCCTTGGCGCCTTCCTTGGTCTTGGAGTCTACCGTGTAGGGCGCCACATAAAATAGTATTTGGTGCCCGGCTTGGCGCCGCTGCCCTTGAACACAAAGCTGCGGGCGGTGGTGGTGGCCAAGCGCTTTGTCTGCTTCTTGGCGGCAATATATTGGTACACCACATAGCCGTCGGCGCGGGCTTTTTTTGTTCCACTCCAGGGTAATGGAGCCGGTGGCGGTCTTTTGCGTTTTCAGCCCGGTGACGGTGCCCGGCAGGGCGTGCTTGGCGTTCACCTTGGAATAGGGACCTCGGTAAGCGGTGTTGCCCGATAAGCCGCCACCTGCACCTCGTACAGCTGGGTGTCTGTTAAATCGGTCAGATCCACTCGGGTGGTGCTTACTGCCTTGTCAAAGCCTTTGCCGGTGGTGCGGTTGATGACCTTCACCAAGTAGGCGTTGGCGCCGGGGGTGGCGTTCCAAATGTAGGTGAGCCGTGTTTTGCTGCGGCTCTCCAGGGTCAGACCGGTGACCTTGGCAGGCAGGATCTTAAAGCGATAGTACCACCGCCGCCCGGTGTAAGTACCCAGCCCCTGGGCGGTAATGGTGGCCATGCCCACCGCTTTGTTATTGATATAGGTCAGGGTGTAATCCTTGTCCGCTTTCAGCGGTTGGCCGTCCTCGCCGGTGACGGTGGGGGCGGGCGTGATGGCCTTGCCGGTGTAGGTCTTGCTTTTTAGCAGGGTGGCAGAGCCGGGCAAACTGTTTTTATTGCCATACAGAAAGTCCATATCCGTGTTGCCGTTGACCCCGTCCACCTTGCCGTTGTCTGCGTACTGCCACATCAGGTAATCGCCGTCGTACTTGCAGGTCTTGGAGCCGTATTCTGCCACCCACAGGGCGTAGCGGCCCCCGGGTCTCCTTCTCAATGTAGTCCAGCAGCGGGCTGCGGCTCATATACAGCCCCGGGGTGTGCCCGGCAGCGGCAATGATGCTGCAAAAGTGCTCTACCAGCTGGGTACAAAAGGCCTTGCCCTTGTTCAGCTGGCTGCTCTCCTCTAAGTCATAAAACACCGGCAGATCCAGGGTGCGGTTGCCCAGTACTTGCAGGCACAGGCGCGCCTCTTTTCCACATCCGCCACGCTCTTGGCATAAGAATACCAGTAAATACCCACTGGCAGCCCGGCGGCAGTGGCGTTTTTAAAGTTGGTGGCAAAGTAGGCGTCCTCCTGGCTGGCGTTCTTGCCGTATCCGGCGCGTAGAATGGCAAAGTCAATGCCGTCGTTCTTTATCTTTTTCCAATTCACTTTTTCTTGCCAAGCGGAAATGTCTACACCGTTTAGCACCTCCAGCTTGTTAAATCGGGCGTTGTGGGTGTAGCTTTTGCCGGTGTATTTGGATCTCATGGTGGCGGCCTGGGCTGCGCCCGCCGTAGGCAGTAGCGCCGTTAAGGCCACCAGCACCGCCAGCAGTATGGCGGTGACAGAAAAGAATCTCTTTTTTGCTTTTGCATTAGGAACCTCCCAGATACCAGCGGTTCAGGTCAATGTACTTGCTGCCGTTGCCTTTGATCTTACCGATTTTGGAATATTGCCAAATATCAAAATCCCCGGTGTAGGTGACGGCGCTGTTGTAGTCCGCCACCCAGCGCAGAGTGCCCTTGGGCAGGGAGGCGGCGCGAATTTAGAAATGTAAAAGTGTGAGTTGGCGTACACCCCTGCGGTGTAGCCGTCGGCGGTCACGGTGTCACAAAAGGCGGTGAGCAGCCGGGTGGTGTCCTTTTTGGCTCACATTTGGCGTCATACAGCCGACCGGCGTGCTCTCCGGCGGCGTTGTAGCCGTATTCATAGTCTATGATCAGCGGCAGCTCCACTTTGGCAAAGCGCACGGCTTCCAGCACAAAGCGGGCTTCCTCTTGGGCTTCTTTCTCCGTGGTGGCTTGAGAGAAGAAATATACACCCACCGGCATCCCGGCCTTGCGGGCAGCTTTTAAGTTCTCTTTTGCCATTTTGTCTGCATGGAGCGCACCGTCGTTGTAGCCCCGGTAGCCTACCCGGATAAAGGCAAATTTGGCGCTTTTGCCAGGGTAGTCCAGTCCACGGTGCCGTTGTGTTCGGAGATGTCTACCCCCTCCACAAAGGGGGCGTCGGTGCCAAAGTCATAGGTTACCCGCTGATGGCGGTTCCCCAGTGCCAGCACTGTGGCAACCAGCGCACCCACGATCAACAGCGCCAGCGCCGCCTGCACCCACCGGTTGGCAAACAGAGATTGGCCGTTGGTTTGCGCCGCCCCTTGCGCCGAGTGGTGCCGGCGGGCTTTTTGCGGGTGGCTTTTTACGGGTGCTTGTCCGCCGTGATGGTTGACCGACTGGTGGGTTATTCTTTTTGCAGGTTTTTTTCGTTCGTTTGCCATGCTTTGCTCCGCTTTACCTGTAAATGATCCTTTTAATAGTAATACAAAGCAGGGAGCGGGTCAAGGGCAGCGGGCCAAAATTTACAATTCCCCCGGTATTCCACTGTTGTGGTAATTTAAAGCGCTTTCTTGACAAGTGATTCCGGGCAGTATAATATAATAGGTATCACAGTATAGAAATCAGGTAAAGCCCATGCAGAATTTTGATAAAATGGATCATATGCACTTTATTCGCAAGCTGCCCATTCCCCAGGAGCTGAAAAAAGAGATGCCCCTGACGCCGGAGCTGGCTGCCTACAAGGACAAGCGGGATCAGGAGATCGCCGCCATTATCCGCAGCGAGAGTGACAAGCTGCTGTTGGTGATCGGCCCTTGCTCGGCGGACCGGAGGATGCGGTGATTGACTATATCCACCGCCTGGCAGAGGTGCAAAAGCAGGTGGCGGACAAAATTTTGATCGTTCCCCGCATTTATACCGGCAAGCCCCGCACCACCGGCGCCGGGTATAAGGGTATGGCTCCACCAGCCGGACCCGGGTAAAGCCGGATATGTACGAGGGTATTCGCGCCATTCGCCATATTCACCTGCGTGCCTTGCAGGAGACCGGGCTGTCTTGTGCAGACGAGATGCTGTACCCGGAGAATCACCGGTATTTAAGCGACCTGCTGAGCTATGTGGCCGTCGGTGCCCGCAGCGTAGAGAACCAGGAGCACCGGCTGATCTCCAGTGGACTGGATATTCCTGTGGGTATGAAGAATCCCATGAGCGGAGATCTGTCTGTGATGATCAATGCCATTAAGGCCGCCCACGGCGATCATTCCTTTATTTATCGCGGCTGGGAGGTAGAGAGCCAGGGCAACCCCTTGTCCCACGCTATTTTGCGGGGCAGTGTGGACCGCCACGGCATCAACCACGCCAATTATCATTACGAGAATTTGCGTATTCTCCAGATCTGTATGTGGAGAGCGGCATTGCCAACCCGGCGGTGCTTATTGACACCAACCACTCCAATTCCTCCAAGCAGTACCTGCAACAGGTGCGTATTGCAAATGAGGTGCTCCATTCCATGCGCCACTCGGCGGATATTCGCCGGCTGGTAAAGGGCTTTATGATTGAGTCTTACATTGAGGACGGCGCCCAAAAGTGGGAGGACGGCATTTACGGCAAGTCCATCACCGACCCCTGCCTGGGTTGGGACAAGACCCGGGACCTGATTTTCTCCTTGGCAGACCAGCTGTAAACGGAAAAGCATATACTGCGCCCCGGCAGATCGTTTTCGGTCCCGCCGGGGCGTTTTATTTTTCCAACCCCCTGTCCGTTATTGCGATTTTTGGGCATTTTTTTTGTTCCAACGGTGTTGACAAATGGCGCAAAAAGTGCTATATTGGTAGTACAAATTCAACAGTCAAATGCAACGAACAGGACAGGACGAACCGCATCACCGCTTACAGAAAGCCGTCGGTTGTGGAAGACGGCAGCAAGGCGCGGTCCTCGTTATCCCCTGCAAGCAGCACCTGTGAGCGGCCCTCGGGCTTCGTAATCGGTGCCGGTACTCCCCGTTATCGGAGCGTGCTATCCGCCTTGGCGGGCAGCGCATGAGCGGTCGGCAGCTTTGCCGGCAAGCAGAGTGGTAACGCGTGGGTTTCTGATTTTTACCTTCGTCTTTGCACAGCAGCATTGGCTGTGCCGGGGACGAAGGTTTTTTGTTTTTGTATTGACTGGGAAAAGAAGAATGAAAGGAGTCTTTCAAATGAACACATTGGTTATTGTACTGATTGCCATTGTTGTGTTAGGTGCGGGCTATGTGCTGTATGGTCGCCATATTGCCAAGTCCTGGGGTATTGATCCCAAGGCAGAGACCCCGCAGTGAGTACAACGACGGCAAGACTTTGTACCGACCAACGGCTGGACGGTGTTCAGCCATCAATTTTCCTCTATCGCAGGTGCAGGCCCGGTTACCGGCGCCATTCAGGCGGCGGTTTTCGGCTGGGTACCGGTGCTGCTGTGGATCCTGATCGGCGGCGTTTTCTTCGGCGCCGTTACGGACTTCGGCGCCCTGTACGCTTCTGTGAAGAACGAGGGCAAGAGCATGGGTATGCTCATTGAAAAGTACATCGGCAAGCTGGGCCGCAAATTGTTTACCATCTTTTGCTGGCTGTTCTCCGTGCTGATCATCGCCGTATTTGCGGATATGGTTACCGGCACATTCTCTGCCTTTGATGCGGAGACTCTGCAAAGCTGCCGACTGCGGGGTCAACGGCTCCGCCGGTATGGTGTCTATTATGTTTATGGTGTTTGCGTGGTGTTCGGCTGATCCAGAAGAAGTGGAACCTGACCGGGTGGAAAGAGTTTATTGTGGGCGTTATCTTTATCGTTGCGTCCTTTGCCGTCGGCATTAAAGTGCCCATCATCATGGGCAAGACCCAATGGGCTGCGTGGTGTTCGCTTATATTTTCCTGGCGGCCATTATGCCCATTTGGCTGATGAAGCAGCCTCGGGACTATATGACCACCATTATGTTTGTGTGCATGATCGCCGGTGCCATCATCGGTTTGGTGATCGGCCACCCCACCATGGAGCTGCCTGCCTTTACCGGGTTTAATAACGAGAAGCTGGGCACCATGTTCCCCATTCTGTTTGTGACCGTGCCTGCGGCGCTGTGTCCGGGTTCCATAGCCTGGTGTCCTCCGGCACTTCGTCTAAGACCATCGCCAATGAGAAGGATATGCTGAAAGTTGGCTACGGCGCCATGATTTTGGAGAGCGTGCTGGCTGTATTGGCGCTGTGCGTGGCCGGTGCCGCCGCCAAGAACGGCGTGGCTGCCGAGGGCACCCCGTTCCAGATCTTCTCCCGCGGCGTTGCCGGGTTCTTTGAGAAAATGGGCGTGCCGGTGCAGGTAGCACCGTGTTTATGACTATGTGTGTGTCCGCTTTGGCGCTGACCACGCTGGACGCTGTGGCTCGGATCGGTAAAATGTCTTTCCAGGAGATCTTCAGCGTAGACGATATGAAGCACGCAGCTCTGTGGCGCAAGGTGGTGTGCAATCCGTATTTTGCTACCATCATCACCCTGCTTTGCGGCTATGTGCTTACCAAGGTGGGCTACCAGCAGATTTGGCCGCTGTTTGGCTCTGCCAACCAGTTGCTCAGCGCACTGGTACTGATTACGCTGTGCGTGTTCCTGAAGGTTACAGGCAGAAAGAACAAGATCCTGTTCCCGCCTATGATCATTATGCTGTGCGTTACCTTTACTGCATTGGTGCAGCGGCTGATCGCCATGATCAAGGCCGTTCAGCAGGCTGCCGCAGTGGAGATCCCTGCCGGACAGACCAGCTGGGGCGCTGTGTTTATTGCCAACGGTTTGCAGCTGATCATCGCCGTGCTGCTGATTGTACTGGGCTTGACCATTGTGGTCAACAGTGCCAAGAGCTATGTGAAGAGCAAAAAAAGGCAGCGAGACCGAAGAGGTCGCCAAGGCATAACGGCGTGCGTATAATATTGATATAAACCATGAACCTCTGCGTATTTCTGCGCAGACGGTTTTGTGTTTTGTATTTGGTTGCAATAAGGGAAGGCAAATCGCAACCGATTCTTCTAAAATATGGAGCATATTTCGATTAATGACGGTACAGATTTTCAAATGTGCCAAATAAAAGAACCGGACAGTTGTCAAATGTGCGGCTGCGTGTTATAATACTGGACGCAAAACAAAAACTAAATCTGGAAAAGGGGATTTTTTCATGTCTGACAAAACGGAAAAAAGTACATGAAGAAGTCAGAGATCGTTACCTTTGGTATCGGTCTGTTCGGCGTGGCTCTGATGACCGGCTGGATGCCGGACTACACCGCTACCTTCTTCGCTGACTTCGCGTTCAAAGGCAAGGGATTGACTCCGCCACCATGGCAAACGCATCTCTATGGTGTTCTTGGTGGCCGGTATCATCGGCGCCGTGTGCGAGCTGGTGATCGGCTATTTGGTGGATAACACCCGCACCAAGCTGGGTAAGGTAAAGCCCTGGGTGGGCTTGCGGCGTGGTGCCGCTGGCCGTGGTGGCTATGCTGGTATTTATTGCACCCAACACCTCCAACCAAACCTTGGCGATCGTGTGGATGTTTTGTGATCTACTCCTTGTATACCGCCTTTAGCTGTGCGGTAGAAAGCCCGTCTAACTGCTTCGGCTCCCTGTGCTCGCCCAATCCGGCAGAGCGCTCCACCGCCATCTCCATCGCTTCGTTCCTGCGCAGCGTGGGCCAGTCCGGCGGTATGGTAGTCGTGATGGTGGTGGGCCTGGTGATGAAGGCCTTGATGGGCAAGCAGCAATATAAGAACGCCGAGGGCCAGGGCCTTGACCTGGTGATCTCCACGGCGGTGTGCGCCCTGGGTCTGATCCTCTTTGTGATGATCTTCTTTACCAATAACAAAGAGCGTGTGCCTTTCACGCAGGAGAAGGTGAGCCTGAAAGACGCCGTCAAGGTGGTCTTTACATACAAGAACCTGCTGATGGTGTCCTTGACCAAGCTGTGCGGCTTTGGCCGCGGCGTGTACGGCACTGTGTCTTTGTACATTGCCATTTACCTGCTGGGCTCTAAGGACCTGAGCTGGCGCTGCTGCTGCCCATGGGTATCGGTACCGCTGTGGGCACCTTGCTGGTGAACTTTGTGCTGAAGAAGTTCTCCACCAAAAAGACCTTTATTCTTTTCTGCGTGTACGGTGCGTCTTCCATGGCGATCCTGTTCCTGGTATCTAAGGGTATCGGCTTTAACAGCACCCTGATTGTGCCGTTCCTGATCCTGAATTTCTTCTGCGGTTTGCAGCACGGCAACACCAATGTAACCCCCAATATTATGATCGCTGATTGCGTGGACGAGATCGAGTGGAAAACCGGCCAGCGCAAGGACGGTCTGGCGTATGCCGGTTACGGCCTGTTCTCCAAGATCGCTTCCGCCTTCACCAAGGCGCTGGGTCCCTGGCTGCTGTACACCTGGTCCGGCTATGCCGTATCTCGTGACGCCAATGTGGCTTATGCCGCCCAGACGGATTCTACTTTGAACAAGATCTTAATGATCTACACCATCATTCCCGCCGTGTCGTTGTGCTCCAGGCGGTGCCTATTTTCTTCTACGATATGGTCGGTGAGAAGAAGGCGCGCATTACCCGCGAGCTGATGGAGCGCCGTGAGGCCGCCGGCTTGGTTGCCGGTGAGGGCGAAGAGACTGCCGATGCGGCAGCAGCCGAGTAAGGGGGCGACGAGAATGGCAAACAGGAAAAGACTTTTAATACCAAGTTGTATGCGCTGGTGGTATTTTTGTTGGTTGCAGCCATTTTGGCTGTGTCCACCGTGGCCACCTTTAGCAGCAAGTATATTGCATTTAAGCCGGAGAAGGTCGCTCAGGCGTATGCGGATACCATTGCGCAGACCGGTGACGGCTACAATGCCAACAAGTATGCGCTGGTGAGCAAAAGCGAGAAATACGGCGATTTTATCCGCAAGTATTATATGTACCCGGTGATCTATAAGGACGCCGGTTACAAGCCCGGCGACGATACCAAGAACTTAAAGGGCTTGAACGACGACAGCTACAAGTCCGATAAGACTAAGAACGACGACGGTACGCTTACCGGCCGGGTGACCGATGCCATGTATCCCTACTATGTGGAGCTGCTGGGTCAGTACGGCTGGGACGATGCAGACGCTATGTTCACCAATTACTTTGCCAAGTACCAGCAGGTGCGGGGGCAGGTGTTTGGCGACAGTATCTGGACGACGAGGGTATGTTCACTGCGCTGGAGGCCAATGTAAAGACCTACGGCGAGAGTCTGACCGGTACGGAAGAGACCTACGACAAGAACACCAAGGTGAAGCTGACGGATAAGACCATCGGCGCTTACCAAAAGGCACTGGGCGAGGATTACAAGCTGACCACCACCGTGACCGATGTGCAGTCGGTGGAGGATGTAAAGGCTTATACCGCCAAGATGAATACCCAGCTGCTGGCGAATTATGAAGTCAGCGCCGACGACATCAGTGCCGTTTCCACCTGCACCGTGCAGGTAACGGACGCTAAGGGTACCCAGTTGGCCACCTGCAACCTGACCGTGGTGCAGATCGGCCATACCTGGTATGTAGACAATACCACCGCAGATACCTCTGCGTTGTATCAAATCGGCAATGATCTTTCGCTTGCCGTAAGAGAGGGAACCGCCCGGACCGTAAGGCCCGGGCGGTTTTTGTGTGTGAGGGATAAGATCCGTTTGGCTTTTATTTCTTTGTAGGGGCGGCAATCTGCGCCCGCGGTGCGATAATGTGGCTCCCCGCACTGCGAGCAGGTAGAGGGATTGCACGCCCTGCAACTCGCCGCCGGTTTCCATCCTAAAAAAACTCCGCGTTCTTTGGCAACCCACTATGCAGGAATGCAAAAATATGGTATAATTCTTACGAGACAGTGTGCATTATCCGACAGCTGTCTGCTGGTGTTGGGGATCAAAAATCGTAGAGCATTTCTTTGATTTGATGGAGGAGAGCATCGACCTGTTGATCGAGGAAGCGTAAGACTTTCACAGAATCGGTTTGGATTTATCATTCTTTACAAAAAAAAAAATAAGGCCCCTGCCATTGCAGGGGCTTTGTGCGTATCAATCATCGTATGGATTACCGTATTTTGCGCAGCTGCGCGGTGAGCACGGCAGTCAGCTTTTCCCCGGTCA
>ENA-OQAL01000127-OQAL01000127.1-human-gut-metagenome-genome-assembly--contig:-NODE-127-length-19125-cov-4.570218_pt1 | contig 19125 bp, 20 predicted proteins | sample MGYA00242491_ERZ504519 | MGnify/ENA primary metagenome ERZ504519 (study PRJEB26092, sample SAMD00036260) | human gut metagenome | host: Homo sapiens | study: EMG produced TPA metagenomics assembly of... | reverse complement strand
TATAGTCAAATGCTGATTGCTTACTCATGAGTGCAAAGGTAATGCTTCTTATAAACATTTAAGCATTAAACAAGAAAATATAGACCTATACTACAAAAATAAGTCACGGATATTTGCAACTGTGCCATAGATTCTGCCGGAATACGGTTCAAGTCAGAGGATGAAATTTCCACTCCATCCAACAGAATCAATGGGGTAGAACGTCCTCCGAATGTATTGATACCACGGATATAAAATTCAGAAGAAGATCCAGGTTCTCCACTGCTTGTCATAGACATAATACCAGCTAACTTACCAGCCAAAGAACTAGTCAGCGAAGAAGAAGGAACCTTTAGAGTAGAACCTTTTACAGTAGCAATAGATCCAGTTACAGAAACTTTCTTCTGTGTTCCCTGTCCTACAACCACTACCTCAGCCAGCATTTCATTATCCGGTACAAGCTTCACATTTACAAGTCCCTGATCAGTAATATAAACTTCCTGTTTTTTATAACCTACATAACTAACCTCCAGGGTGCAACTTTTCCCAGAAAAAGTAAGTGAGAAGTTACCATCCAAGTCAGTAATAACACCATTAGTAGTGCCTTTTACAACTACATTGGCACCTATCACTGTCGAACCATCGGTAGCATCAGTTACTACACCAGAAATAGTACGCTGCTGTTTCACCGATTTAGCAGAGGCCTTACTTAAAATAATTTCTTTTCCATTTACTTTATATACAATTCCACTACCTTCAAATACTTCTGAAAGCACTTCCTCAATATCCCCGTTGAGATTATAGTTTTTCTTAGCACTTCCTTCCAAATCACTGGATTTATAAAAGAAAGAATAATCAGTGGTTTCTTCTATTTCTCTTACCACTTCCAACAAAGACATTGAATTTCCCCGTAAAGGAATCTGCCCGGTAAAAGGTGCAGACCAAGCATCCGACGAAGGATACAACAAGAGCGAAAGAATCAAACTCCTACAAAACAAACTTCTCTTTTCATTTTTCATGTGTTTAATTTATAGTTAACCATCATTCAAGAATTAGGTTTTGTAATAAATACACTTATCATGAAAAAAGACTACATGGGTAATAAGATTTTTTCTAAAAATATTTTTATCTGTAGAAATAAAAATCCCCGTGAGACTTACAAACACAAAGTTTCACGGGGAATATACATCTATTATATATCAGCAATAAATTCTATTTCATCAACAAATAATGGGAACCATTTTTCTTATAAGTCAGTTGTGAAGAAAAACATATTTTTTCTATCACAGCTTCCATGCTTTCATCATTTCGTATAGTACCAGTCAGCAATAAGCCATGATTTACAGCTTTATCCAATTCTACCTCTACCCGATATTTTTTTCTGATAAAATCCATCAAATTATCAAGTCGGATATCCGTAAAACGATAATTTCCATCTACCAATTGTATGTTTTCTGGAAAATTCTCGACCAAAGTAGAACCGGTATGTACATCATATACTAAAACGTTGAGAAGGTGCCATACTAATTAATGACTGGTTTTTACCAACAAAATCAATGGCTCCCTCATATAAGGCTATAATTGAAGTATCTAACGTAGGTTGATTTACAGAAAAGACTGTACCTTTAACCTCTATACAAGCTGTATTGATATAGACCTTGAAATCTGTATTGGCTTTCTTTTTTACTTCGAAGACAGAACTTCCTGTCAGCCAAACTTCACGTTTACTCAGGAAGTCTGAAGAAATTCGTATCTTACTCTCTGGTTCCAACCAAACAGTTGAACTATCTGGCAATATATACATACGGCCTTCTACATAAGAATGCTCTATATAAGCCACACTCTTTATTTCATGTTTTTCAGGTATCTTATATCCCCAATAAAGCATAACCCCTACTAATGCTGCAGCAACCGCCCATCCTGCCCGCAAAATATAACGACGAGGAGAGAATATTTTTCTATCTACCCTTTTCCAAGTCTTTTCTTTAAGTTCCAGATTCTCATCCACCTGTTCACTTTTTACTTTTTCCCATTCCTTGTGTAACTGTTCCACAAAAGGTTTCCAATTTCCCAAATCTTCTGTTTTATGTTTTTCTGGTTCATGCACCTAAACTTATTTTATTTACTATAAATACACGCCATAAAAAAGAATTGACTACAAAGCTATATCACTTTATTGTTATTTTTTACATTCGTATTCATTTTATTCAAAAGATTTTCAATAATAAGATTATTTATCTACATTTGCACACATAGAATATTTAAAGAACGCTAATAATTTTTTTCGACCTCGCAGTATGATTAATACTATCCGTCAAATTAAACAAGGGAATTCCAAGGCCTTTAAAGCAATTTTTGACCGATATTGGAACATCGTATATCGTTTTACAGGCCTGTATCTCATGGATAACTACGAGAAGGAAGAAATTACACAGCAAGTATTTTATTAAACTTTGGGAAAAGCGCGAAACTGCTGGACGAAGAAAAAAGATTTAGACGGGTTACTTTTCATTATCACAAGAAATTTGATATTCAACCATATCCGCAAATCTATCAATGAAGAAAAACTAGCTGAGACATTACAGCTGGCAACAGAAGCCTCAAATGAAATTGAACAAGGAATAGAAGCTGAAGATTTAAAAAAGTACATAGACAAACTTGTTCACATGCTTCCTGAACGGCAACGAACCGCATTCATTTTAAGTAAAAAAAGAGGATTAAAGGTAAAAGAGATTGCAGAAGAAATGCATATCTCCGAAAAGGAGTTGCCAGAAACCTGTATCTGGCAACAAAATTCCTAAAAAAACATATCTTGTTCTTCTGGCTCGCATATTCTGTATTCTCGCATTCTAATTTTTCCTTTCAATCATTGGAAGACATCTCTCTAAGGTTCTGGAGTACTATTCCTGAATGCCGTTTAAAGAATTTGCTGAATGAGGCTTGATTGACAAGCTTAGTATTACCCTAATTATTGAATACTTAATTATCAACCATATCCGCAAAAAAGCAAAAAGCCGGACAGATACACGAAGTATCCTTCCGGCTTTCACTTTTTCCGTCTTATCAGACAATATTTACAATTAATTCTGCATTCTATTATTCTTCCGTATTCTCTTCCATCTTCCGTTTCACAAACTTGATTTTCAAGTTGGCCTCTTTCTGCTCTTTCTTGATTTCTTCGATGGCAGACAACACACGTGCCAGCTCACTCAGTTCTGCGACTGCCTTCACGTCATTCGGATGCATCACTGTCTTATAATTCCGGTCGCCGATAAATTCCAGACGGATGTTTTTCTTATCACGATTGGCTACCAGAAATGCAATCACCCCTCCATCATTACCCAGTTTATAGTCGGCTTTTTCTACCGGACGTCCTAAATCTGTAGTTTCATAACTATCTATTGACGTAGGAGTTTCCGCAAAAGTATCATCCACAGAAACCTTTACAGCCGTATGATGAATACTCCCTCCCGCACAATAAATAGAGGTCAGCGACATCTCGCCTAATTCGCTCACCTGTGCACGCAAGAACGAACGGCCGATGTTTTTTTTCGACCACCTGAGTGGGATAGAAATAATTTCCTACTTCCTGATAGGCCGTGTCCTTCTCCAGGACAAACTTTCCCTTGATGGAGTCAAGCGCAGCCTGCTTCACCGTCATCATGCTGTCCAGATAAGCCAAAGTCTTGGTCTGTTCTGCCAGGTCAATCTGCTGCATCAGTTTGATACCCGCCTTGCGCACTTCAAATGCCTTGGGATACAGGGTACGAATACTATCTATCTGCAATTTAGCCAGACTGTACTCACCTGCCGCATACGCAGCTTCCGCACGCTGAAACAACTGTCCAGCCTGCTTCTCACCGTTCTGGCAAGCAGAAAGTGCCAGTGCCATCGGAACGAGCAATAATCCTATCTTTTTCATACGTTTATCTATCATTCTATGCAGGCAAAAATACAACTATTTTCGGAACTCCTCCGCACATTCCTGCTTTTTTCCACGCATTTTCTATGTTTCCCTCACCGGAAACCTACGTTTTGCGGAAGGGAAACCTACGTTTCGGCCTTGAGAAACATAGGGTTCGCACAAGCGAAACGTAAAACATGCAGAAAGGTTTGTTTCTTAACAGCCTGATGTTTCCTCAATGTCTTTCCACAACCAGAAAAACGAATGCAAGATTTCAAGCAAGCGGACAAAAAATGGACAAAGGGATTTTTTTGTAACTTTGCGGCAAATTGAAAAAATGCATACAATGGAACTGAAAGAACACTTCGCTGGCAGAATTTTTAGTCTGATATCAGAAACGGCCGATGAGCTGGGACTGGAATGCTATGTCGTAGGTGGATATGTAAGAGATATTTTCCTGAACAGACCTTCCAAGGACATAGATGTAGTGGTGGTAGGAAGCGGAATTGAAATGGCTCAGGCTTTCGGCAAAAAGCTGGGACGAGGTGCGCATGTATCTGTTTTCAAGAACTTCGGTACGGCACAAGTCAAGTTCAAGGATACGGAAGTGGAGTTTGTGGGTGCACGCAAGGAGTCGTATAGCCACGACAGCCGCAAGCCGATAGTGGAAGACGGCACGCTGGAAGATGACCAGAACCGCAGAGACTTCACCATCAATGCCATGGCAGTCTGCCTGAACAAGACACGTTTCGGAGAACTGGTGGATCCCTTCGGCGGGCTGGATGACCTGAAGGAACGTACCATCGTACTCCGCTTGATCCGGACATCACGTTCAGCGACGACCCGCTGCGCATGATGCGCTGCATACGGTTTGCCACGCAATTGAATTTCTATATAGACGATGAAACGTTCGAAGCACTGGAGCGCAACAAGGAACGCATCAAGATTATTTCGCGCGAACGTATCGCCGACGAACTGAACAAGATTTTGCTGTCACCTGTGCCTTCAAAGGGCTTTATTGATCTGGACCGCTGCGGACTGCTGGAACTAATTTTTCCGGAACTGGTGGCACTGCAGGGAGTGGAAGTGCGCAACGGACGCGGTCACAAAGATAATTTCTACCACACGCTTGAAGTGGTGGATAATATTTCACGCGTAAGTAATGACTTGTGGCTGCGCTGGGCTACCCTGCTGCACGATATTGGCAAACCGAGAACCAAACGCTGGGAACCTAAAGCGGGATGGACTTTCCATAACCACAATTTCATCGGTGAGAAAATGATTCCGGAAATCTTCCGCAAGATGAAGCTTCCGATGAACGAGAAAATGAAGTACGTACAGAAACTCGTCGGTCTGCACATGCGTCCGATTGTGATTGCCGATGAAGAAGTGACCGACTCGGCCGTACGCCGCCTGCTCTTCGAAGCTGGTGATGACATCGACGACCTGATGATGCTTTGCGAAGCAGACATTACTTCCAAAAACGAAGCCCGCAAGCAACGCTTTCTGGATAACTTCAAACTGGTGCGCCAGAAGCTGAAAGATTTGGAAGAAAAAGACCGTATCCGGAACTTCCAACCGCCTGTGGACGGAGCCGAAATCATGCAGGTATTCAACTTGCAGCCTTGCCGTGAAATCGGAAGCCTGAAAAGTTCTATCAAGGATGCGATTCTGGATGGTGCCATCCCGAACGAGCACGACGCAGCCTTTGAATATATGCTGAAAAAGGCGGAACAAATGGGACTAAAGCCCGTGAACCTGCCTGAAAAAAATAAGCTAACCCAACCTCTTTCGAAGCCTCTGTCACCCCTGATCTACAGAAGCTTCGAAAGATTTTTCCGATATAGCTATTCGCTTGTCGACAAACTAGAAAAATATTTCAAAATTTCCAATATCTGAGAGCTATTACAAATTAGAGTTACCCAATTAAACCTCCTACAATACCATACAAGGAGGATTTCGTTCATAAAAGTTCTCCCAATTTAGAAACATCCGAAAAATCTCATTTTTATTTTCTCCCAAATCTCTATCTTTGTCCTGCTTTTCAAAAGGTAACCTAACCGTTTCAAAAGGGAATGCCGTGGAAATCGGCAACAGTACCTGCTGCTGTGATTCTTGCGTAAACCTGGACATGCATTGCAAGCCACTGTGAATCGAATTCATGGGAAGGCGTCTGTGGGGAAAGATCAGTCAGAAGACCTGCCCGGAAAAGCTCAACTATAATTTATGTTTTATCTCATTTAATTGAAAGAAATGAATTTGACAGAAATCCGCATCATCAAGCGCGACGGAAAGCAGGAAAACTTTTCAGCCGCTAAAATCACCAACGCCATCGGAAAGGCTTTCGAAGCAACCGGTATTCCTCAGCAGAGAGAGGAACTGGACCTGATTACCCGGCAGGTGGTGTCACACTTCTCACAGCCAACCATCGGTGTGGAAGAAATTCAGGACCTCGTGGAAAACGAATTAATGAAGGTGCAGCCGGAAGTGGCCAAGAAATACATTATCTACCGTCAGTGGAGAAATACGGAAAGAGACCGGAAGACGCACATCAAGCATATCATGGATGGCATTGTGGCCATCGACAAGAATGATGTAAACCTGAGCAATGCCAACATGTCAAGCCATACACCGGCCGGACAGATGATGACTTTTGCTTCAGAAATCACCAAGGACTATACTTACAAATATCTTCTTCCGAAAAAATATGCAGAAGCACATCAGATGGGTGACATACACATCCACGACCTGGATTATTATCCCACAAAGACGACTACCTGCATACAGTATGACTTAGATGATTTGTTCGAACGCGGATTTCACACCAAGAACGGAAGCATCCGTACGCCGCAGTCCATCCAGAGTTACGCAACACTGGCTACCATCATTTTCCAGACGAACCAGAATGAACAGCACGGAGGACAGGCAATTCCGGCCTTCGACTTTTTCATGGCCAAGGGAGTGCTGAAAAGTTTCCAGAAAATCATGGCTACTCATTTAGGTTTGCTGCTCGACATCAAGGGACACACAACGGACGAGAAAGAAATCCTGAAAGGGATACGTGCCCATTTCCACAGCATCGCTCCTAACGAAGAAACAGAAAAGGCTTACCTGGATTCTTTGCAAGCGGCAGGTATCAACCTGACAGCAGACGAATTGAAGTATGTGCTCCGCAAAACGCTGGCACAAACCCGCAAAGATACACATCAGGCCATGGAGGGCTTCATCCACAACTTGAACACCATGCATTCCAGAGGGGGTAATCAGGTGGTATTCAGCTCCATCAATTACGGTACGGATACCTCGGCAGAAGGAAGAATGGTGATTCAGGAATTATTGAAGGCTACCATCGAAGGCTTGGGAAATCATGGAGAAGTTCCGGTCTTCCCTATCCAGATTTTTAAGGTAAAAGACGGAGTGAGCTATTCTGAAGCCGATTATCAACTGGCTATGAAAGATTTTGAAGCAGCTCTCTCAGGAGAAGTGAAGTTTGAATGCCCGAATTTCGACCTCTTCCTGCAAGCATGTCGTACGACGGCCAAAGCGTTGTTCCCCAACTTTATGTTCCTGGATACTCCGTTCAACAAACACGAGAAATGGAGTGCCGATGACCCGAAACGTTACCGTTACGAACTGGCGACCATGGGATGCCGCACACGCGTATTCGAGAACCTGAATGGAGAAAAGACTTCATTGGGAAGAGGTAACCTTTCATTCACGACCATGAACCTGCCTCGTCTGGCCATCGAAGCGCACCGGAAAGCAGAAAGTCTGACTAACGAGACTCCGGAAGGCAAGCTTCAGAAAGCAAAGGAATTTTTCCTCCAGTCAGTACACTCCATGGCTGAATTCATCGCAGAACAGTTGTATATCCGTTACCAGTACCAGCGTACCGCTCTTGCACGTCAGTTCCCGTTCATGATGGGCAATAATGTATGGAAAGGTGGAGGTACCCTTCATCCCAACGAAGAAGTAGGAGATGTGTTGAAACAAGGTACTTTAGGTATCGGTTTTATCGGAGGACACAATGCCATGATGGCATTATACGGCCAAGGACATGGACACAACCAGCAGGCGTGGAACACACTTTACGAAGCTATTGAAGAGATGAACAAGGTGGCCGAAGACTATAAAAGGAAATACGGCTTGAATTATTCGGTACTGGCAACTCCCGCCGAAGGATTGTCAGGTAGATTTACCCGTATGGACAAACGGAAATATGGAATCATTGAAGGGGTAAACGACCGTGATTATTATGTCAACTCCTTCCATGTGGACGTAAAAGAACCGATTACTATTGTTGAGAAAATCAAGCGGGAGGCTCCTTTCCATGCGCTGACACGTGGCGGACACATCACCTACGTAGAGCTGGATGGCGAGGCGCAGAAAAACGTAAAGGCCATTGCGAAGATTGTAAAGGTGATGCACGACGAACAGATTGGATACGGTTCTATCAACCACCCGGTAGATACTTGTCACGATTGTGGCTACAAGGGAGTCATCTATAGCCGTTGTCCGGTGTGCAACAGTGAGAATATCCTGCGCATGCGCCGTATCACCGGTTACCTGACAGGCGACCTTAGCAGCTGGAACTCTGCCAAGAGAGCGGAAGAGCACGACCGTGTAAAGCATGCATAAGCCGAAAGGAAACGTACATGTTACATTATTTATATACATATCCTGAAACGATTGTCGACGGTGAGGGCATCCGGTATTCCATCTATCTGGCTGGATGTTCCCATCGTTGCAAGGGATGTCACAATCCGGAATCATGGAACCCGAAAGCTGGCAAACCTCTCACGCAGGAGGTGCTGGAGCAAATCATTCAGGAAATCAATGCCAATCCTCTGCTGGACGGAGTGACCTTTTCAGGCGGTGACCCTTTTTACAATCCGGAAGAGTTTCTGCCTGTCCTGAAAGAAGTCAGCCAGCGAACAGGCATGAATATCTGGTGTTACACTGGATATACGTACGAACAACTGAAAGAGGACCCTATCCGCCAGAAACTACTCCCCTACATCGACATACTCGTGGACGGCCCTTTTATCGAATCGCTCTACTCTCCTTTTCTGGACTTTTGCGGGAGCAGTAACCAGCGAATCCTTAAACTGAAATAGCAAAACATTGGTTCGTTAGCATATCCCCCGATTTAGTTAATAAATTCGTAACTAAAATCGAGGGATATATTTTATACCCGTTTCCCGTTTCGTTATATTGTTATCGCACACGGAGAAAAACGTTGTCGTACACGGTCACCGTTTCCGTGCACAAAGACTAAAAATAGCCCTTTTCTTGATTTATATCATGAAAACAACTATTTATTAAAAAAACATCTTGCAAGTTCTTGCTATCAATCAAAAAAGAATTACCTTTGCAATGTGGTTGTGAAACCAATAGGTAAAAAGAGAAAAACATTTAGGTATTAGAATACATAAGGTAAAAAAGTAATATTTATTTAAGGTATTAGCTAGACTATTTAAGGTATTAGGATTAAGGTATTTAGATTAGATTTAAGTTTAGGTATTAGATTTTAAAGGTAAAAAGTTTTCAGGAATTAGGTTTGAGAAGGTATTGGGAATATCTTCAGGTAAAAGAAAGAAAAGTAAGGATAACAGGAACACAAAAGTATGTAGATGAAAAGAACCCTTAAATGGGGTTCTTTAGGAAGGCAGCGGAGGTTCAGCAAACTCTCGCTTTTTTTGTATCCGTACGTAACCTCTAATCATTTGTAACTGACCAGATACAATTACGGCGGAACAGCCTACACCATCCCGCCGCTATCAATATGTAAGGTTATCTTATCGCTGAGGAATATCTACTGATGATTCTTTCTTCCCTTTCAAATGTTCTGAGAAGAAATCAACCATTCTCCAATAGAAATATTCATCCATATCGCCGAAACCATGACGCTGTCCTGGCAATGTCAGCATATCAAAACGCTTGTTGGCGCGAATCAGTGCATTAACCACGCGAATGGTATTTCCCGGATGCACGTTGTTGTCTATATCTCCATGTACCAACATCAAATGTCCTTTCAACTGCTTTACAATCTCTGGATTGGTGGCAATCTTATAGGCAAAAGTAGTGTCTCCCTTTTCTGAAACTTCTTCTTTTACCCCATGGTGTGTTTCACTCCACCAGCGGTTGTAGATACGGTTATCATGATTACCGGCACAAGAAACTGCAGCCTTGTAGAAATCAGGATACTGGCAGATTGCTGCTGTCGACATAAAGCCACCTCCCGAGTGTCCGTGGATTCCCACACGCGTAATATCAATAAAAGCATAACGGTCGGCAAGCTGCTCTACTGCTGCCTTATGGTCGGCCAACGGATAGTCCCGCATATTTCCATATCCGTAATTATGGTACCATTTGGAACGGCTGGGGTGGCCACCTCGCTGCCCCACCGTAATCACGATAAATCCGGCTTGTGCCAGACGGTCTGTCCGGACACTCATGCGTCGGAACGGATAATCCACTGCCTCTACCTGAGGTCCCGGATACACATAATCAATAATGGGATATACCTTGGTAGAATCAAAGTCAAAAGGTTTGTACATCACTCCATACAAATCAGTCACCCCATCGGCGGCTTTCACCTTGAAAGGTTCTGGGAATTTGTAACCGGCAGCTTTCAGAGAAGAAAAATCACTTTCCTGTATGGTCATCACCTTTTTCCCGTTATTGTCCAACAGGTCAGCACAAGGAACGGTATTGGCACGTGAATAATTATCGACAAAGAAACGGGCATCGTCATCCAGCTCTACATCATGGAAGAATTCACCATGCGTAAGCTGTTTCAGACCGCTCCCATCCACATTTACTTTATAAAAATGCTCGTAATAGGGATTTTCACCTGCTTCCCCGGCCATTGGCCACAAAATAGACTGTCCGTGTAGCCTCATCTACTTTTACCACACGTTCCACATGCCAGGGACCTTCTGTGATACGATTTTTCAAGTTTCCTTTATCATCATATAAGTAAAGGTGTGCCCATCCGTCACGTTCGCTCCACTGAATAAACTCTTTTCCTCCCTTCAGCACATGAATAGGACGTGTTTCCTGGTAGGTGTTCATTCTTTCCTTTACTATAGGTACAATAGAATCAGCACCCAATGTATAAGTACATACATCAATACGATGTAGGTCACGACTGCTGCGTGTCAGGAAGAAACGGTTGTTATCCCCTTGCCAGATTCTTGGAATCAGTTCCATATCGCGCTGTTTCTGTTCAAAGGGTTTACCTTCCAAGTCAATCGACTGATTCTTCCACGCCGCTGTCTTGATTTCTTTCCGTGTACCTGCCTGCACATCGAACAAATACAGATGATATTCCGGCATACCTGTCTCTCCCGGCATCTCATATTTATAAGTTTCCAGAGTAGGACGTGGCTCTGCAATGGAGTTTATCACCCACAACGGTTTCACATTCCGCTGGTCCGCAATAATCGTAGCAAAATATTTGGAGTCCGGCGACCCAGTATCCCCACACTTCCCCGCGTTTTCCATTGCACAGCGTATCTGTGTTCAAGGTACTGTATGGAATACCATACCCAAAATCCGGTGTACCATCCGTTGTCAGACGGACCTCCACAATCGTACTATCTTTCTCATCCTTACGAGCCTTCTGGTAATCAGCGATGCTCATATAGTACAAATCGCAATCCTTGGCATAAATAACACGCTGGCCATCGGGCGATACAGAAGCCCAATCCGGCTTATCCAGTTCCATCTTTTTGTCTTTCAGGTGTGTCAGCTTACGAGACGGATAGTCGTACGAGAAATAAAACGTGGAATCAGCCTTTGAAACGACTTTAAATGTAAAGGTACGTCCGTCTTCTCCCGCCTTCAATTCTGCAATAGGTAACTGACGTGCTTCAAAAGGGTCCTGTACAATTTCGGTGAGCTGTGAGGCTATCTGTTCACGGTCGAACAATAATTCTTTACGCTTAGCTGACGGATTCACCACATACCAGAACTTTCCTTCACTGGTTTTATACTCAAACCAGAAATTGTTTCCCTGTTGAAACCAATGTGGGTCCACGGTGGTAGAAAACAACATTTTGTCCAGCTTACTTTTGGTAAATTTCTCGGCCTGCAAGTAGCCTGGCAGACGTTCTTCCGCCTGCTGGGCAGAAACAGACGTCAATCCGAGACCACCACACAGCACTACAGCCAATAGGATTTTTTTCATCATATTTTCTTTTTATTTATCGATTAAACAAAACAGACACAAGGAGACAAAGCCGACAATCCCGCTTCGTATCTCCTTGTGTCTGTTTATACTATACTTTCTATAAATTCATCAGAACAAGAACCTCAGTACATCATTAAAGTTTGCCCAGATAAGCAAACCGAACAGCAGGAACATACCTACCATCTGCGCATATTCCAGGAACTTGTCACTTGGCTTGCGACGAGCAATAATCTCATAAAGCAAGAACAACACATGTCCTCCGTCGAGTGCCGGTATAGGCAAGATATTCATGAAGGCCAGAATGATAGACAAGAATGCAGTCATCTCCCAAAAACGCTGCCAATCCCATACTTTCGGGAAGATACTTCCAATAGTCGCAAATCCGCCCACACTCTTGGCTCCTTCCTTGGTAAACACATATTTCATGTCATTCACATAGCCTTTCAACGTATTGACGCCCAAAGCTACTCCTGCCGGGAAAGATTCAAAGAAGCCATAGCTCAACGTACGTTGCTTATAGTCCACCAGTCCACCTATTACGGCAACCTTGAATTTATCATCCGTCTGCACATCTACGGTATCACGCACTCCTGCACGTGAGTAAACCAGCGTAAAGGCAGCCGAAGTCTTCTTATCCAACTCAGCCTTTGCCTTCAACTCAGCCATGTTGTCCAGAAATTCATTCCATGAAGTCATCTCTTTGCCATTAAATGCAACCAAAGAGTCTCCTTTCTGAATACCCACTTTCGCGAATCCACCGTCCGGAAGTACAGAATCGACCACATTCGGATAGAACACATCCACAAACATAGGGTCTTCTTTGGCCACATCCAACAAGCTTAACTCAGGCAGCAAAATCTTTTTCTCTTCTCCCTGACGCAAGACAGTCACCTCACGAGCTTCTACGATGCTACGAATCATATCCATATTGAAGCGAGTCAGTTCCTTGCCATCGGCACTCTTCAGAATATCGCCGTCGCGGAAACCGATTTCCTGCGCATGCTCATTAAACTTCATACCCATTGTCATGTCGCTCAAGGCCGTGTAATGGTCTCCCCATGTAAAGAGAATCATGGAATAGATGAACAGAGCCAGCAGGAAATTCATCAATACTCCTCCCACCATCACCAGCAGACGCTGCCAGGCCGGTTTGGAACGGAACTCCCACGGCTGAGCAGGCTGTTTCATCTGCTCGGTATCCATTGACTCATCAATCATTCCCGAGATTTTGCAGTATCCTCCTAAGGGCAACCAGCCTACTCCGTATTCCGTATCACTGTTCTTGGGTTTATATTTGAACAGCGAAAACCAAGGGTCGAAAAATATATAAAACTTTTCTACGCGAATCTTAAACAGACGGGCGAAGAAAAAAATGTCCTCCTTCGTGAATGATGACCAGCAGCGACAAGCTGAGAATCAACTGAAGGGCACGAATCAAAAATGTTTCCATTTCTACTTAACTTCTTACTTTTTTATAATTAGACTTATTTATTTCATTCCATTAATCACCAGTTCTGCTGCAATACGACGGGTTTCCGCATCGGTCGATACATAATCTCCGTAGGTAGGTGTCTTTATAAAAGGAACCTTCGCCATGGATTTTTCAATCACCTCACTCATACCTAAGAAAGAAATCTGGTCTTTCAAGAACGCAGCCACCACGACTTCATTCGCCGCATTGACAATACAAGGCATGTTTCCTCCCTGATGCAGGCTTCGTAGGCCAGAGCCAGGTTACGGAAGCGTGTCGTATCCGGATTTTCGAACGTTAAGGTGTTGTACTTGGCAAAATCCAACCGTTCGCCCGAAAGCGATTCACGTTTCGGATAAGAAAAAGCATACTGGATAGGCAGACGCATATCGGGTACGCCCAACTGAGCCTTTACTGCTCCGTCTTCGAACTCCACCATAGAGTGAATGACCGACTGCGGATGCACCACCACTTCAATCTGTTCCGGAGTAACTCCAAACAGCCATTTAGCTTCCATCACCTCAAACCCCTTGTTCATCATGGAAGCAGAATCGATGGTAATCTTCGCTCCCATCGACCAGTTGGGATGCTTCAAAGCCTGTTCTTTGGTCACTGTTTGAAGCTGTTCCATGGTAAAGGTACGGAAAGGACCTCCCGATGCAGTCAGAATCACCTTATGCACATTGTTCATTTCCAGACACTGGAAAATAGCCGAATGCTCAGAATCTACCGGTAAAATCGGTGTCTGATACTGACTGGCCAAGGCAGTAATCAGTTCACCAGCCACCACCAATGTTTCCTTATTGGCCAATGCTATGGTTTTTCGAGCTTTGATGGCATTGATGGTCGGCTTCAGACCGGCATAGCCCACCATCGCAGTCAGTACAATGTCAATAGGCTGTGCCTCTACCACCTGACACAACGCTTCAGCCCCTGCATACACCTTAATCGGTAAATCAGCCAGCGCTTCCTTCAAAATTCCATACTTATCCTCGTTGGCTATAACTACCACTTCCGGCTGAAACTTACGAGCCTGTTCGGCCAGCAAATCCACTTTATTGTTCGCTGTAAGGGCATATACCTCATACAAATCAGGATGCTCCTCTATTACCTGAAGAGCCTGAGTACCGATTGATCCGGTAGAACCTAATATGGCAATCTGTTTCTTCATAAGCTTAAAATACAACATATTTCGCCGGGTCAATCGGGGTGCCATCATGCCACAGTTCGAAATGCACATGCGACACATGCTTACCCTCGTCCGATGTTCCGGCCAATGCGATTACTTCTCCCCCTTTCACCTGGTCACCTTCTTTTTTCCGGGAAGGGCCACAATGCTTATATATGGATATAAAATTCTGTTCATGCTGAATCTGAATGAGTACCCCGCTGTCGGCAGTCTGCACCACCAGCATTACCGTACCATCCAAAGCCGCCAGTACACTCTCATCGACAGAGGCTGCCATATCCACCCCATAATGATGACGCGAAGGTGCAAAGTCCTTCACCACCATCCACGAGTAGGACGGAAGAACAACAAATCCGGCAAAGTATGGTCATCCGTTCCCGCCATTGCTGCAGCCCGTTCCCGTTCTTCGTACTTCCGGCGAAAATCATCTTCCTCCTTGGAGCGATTCATCAGCTCCTCCGTACGGATGGTAGTCAGCGAGTCAATCGACTGTACCGTATCCACATTCACCTTCCCGCTGAAAATATCCTGAATATTCATGATATAGCGGTTCTGGCGTTCCAATGCCTCAACCAACGAGTCGGCTTTCAGTGCATTGGTCACCACCTGCGAACGCACCTCACTGTTCATATATCCCGGCAAGTAGTTCCGTAAAGGAGTAAACACAATAATGATGGCAGCCAAAAGAAAGATTACCGTACAAGCAGCCAGCAACACCGAAAAACCGTTCAGTTTCGACACATGAATGCCAATTACCTCTTCCAGTGTATTCTCATTAATGACGGTCAGCTTATACTTAAACTTAATGTTCCGCCAGAATGCTTTACGACCTTTCTTTTTCATACCTAATCTGGTTTTTAATCCAACAATCCCTCGGGAATATCCACCGTCAACACTTTCTGTGCCTTGTCAATATCCAGTATAAACTCTTCGTGAGCAGGAAGCAGCAGTTCTTCCCCCTCCTTCTCAATGACAAACAGCACATTCATCGTCGCATCATCCACATCCACCACTTCACCCAAGTCGCCATGATGCACGTCGTACACCTTGAATCCGACAAAGAAATTCCAGGAAGTGATTTCATCCTGTTCTTCCATATACTTCTTCGGGAAATACACTTCCACATTGGTAAAACTACGTGCCTTTTCGGCCGTGTCTATCCCTTCGAATTTCACCAGCGCCGCATTGTCGGAGCGGAAGCGATATTCCTCTATAAAGAACGGAACCAGAATCCCGTCGAGCAACAGAATCAGGTAGTCGCAGTCCACCCGGTCGAAAATATCATCGGTAAACGTAAACGACACCTCACCCTTCACTCCGTGGGGCTTGTTGATGATTCCTATTTTAAATACTTCTTCTTTTCTAATCATATTTATTCAATACGTGTGATACGTGCACCGAGTGCAGTCAATCGCTGTTCGATATGCTGGTATCCTCGGTCAATCTGCTCAATGTTATGGATGCGGCTGTTTCCTTCTGCTCCCAGTGCTGCAATCAGCAAGGCAATACCGGCACGAATATCCGGCGAAGTCATGTTGCCGCCCCGCAGACAGAAATTGCGGTCATGACCGATTACCACCGCACGGTGCGGGTCGCATAAGATAATCTGTGCTCCCATGTCAATCAATTTGTCCACAAAGAACAGACGGCTTTCAAACATCTTCTGATGAATCAGCACACTGCCCTTGGCCTGAGTAGCCACAACGAGCATCACACTCAGCAGGTCAGGAGTCAATCCCGGCCACGGTGCATCGGCAATGGTCATAATGGAGCCGTCAATAAACGACTCTATCTGATAATGTTCCTGCGCAGGCACAAATATATCGTCACCCCGCTGTTCCAGGCGGATACCCAAACGACGGAAACTGTCGGGAATGATTCCCAGATTCTGGTAGGATACATCCTTGATGGTAATTTCACTTCCCGTCATGGCAGCCATTCCGATGAAACTGCCGACCTCAATCATATCTGGAAGCACCCGATGCGAACAACCTTTCAAGCTGGATACGCCTTCGATGGTAAGCAAGTTCGATGCGATACCCGAAATCTTAGCTCCCATGCGATTCAGCATCCGGCACAACTGCTGCAAATAAGGTTCACAGGCTGCATTGTAAATCGTTGTCACCCCTTCGGCCAATACAGCAGCCATCACAATATTGGCCGTACCGGTCACAGAAGCCTCATCCAGCAACATATAAGCGCCTTTCAGCTTCTCGGCATTGATACAAAAACGACCATTCACGGCATCATATTCAAACGAGGCACCCAATTTCTGAATACCCAGGAAGTGCGTATCCAGACGGCGGCGTCCGATTTTATCACCACCCGGTTTCGAAATCATTGCCTTTCCGAAGCGAGCTACCAAAGGGCCTACCAGCATCACCGAACCACGCAATTTAGAGCAACGGTTCAAGAAGTCATCACTCTCCAGGTAAGCCAGATTCAGATTATCTGCCTGAAAAGTGTAGGTGTCACTTCCCGACTTAGAGACCTTCACCCCCATGTCGCGAAGTAACTGTATCAGGTTGTTCACATCCAGAATGTTCGGAATGTTTTCAATAGTCACTTCCTCATCTGTCAGCAATGTGGCACAAAGTACCTGTAATACTTCGTTTTTAGCACCCTGAGGCACAATCTCGCCATGCAGTTTGTGTCCTCCTTCGATTACAAATGAAGCCATAGTATCCGATTTGATTAATATTTCTTTTTCTGCTGATTGTTATTGTTCATCTGACGGCGACGCGGACCGAACGAACGCTGTTCCACCAGCTTCAAGTCATCCGTCGTCAGCTTGATACGTCCTTCTGACAGCTCGCACAAATCCTCCAGGATTTTCTGGTCTTCCACCCCGTCCTTGTTGAAGTTGATGTAATCCTTCTTCATGTGGTTGGCGATATATTTTATCAGTTGTTTTTTCTCGTCACCTTCCGGATAGTCTACTGCAATCTTAATCAAGTCCTGAATAAACCGTCCGTAATGACGGAAACGAATGACGTTCGGAGAATAGGGAATTCTGTCCGGTTTCACTTCCAAACTTTCCTTCTTTACAATTTCCACCGGATAGTCAATATCCAGTTTGAAGTCGGACATAATGGCCAGATGATCCCACAGCTTATGACGGAAATCCTCCATGTCGCGTAATTGCGGAAACATGCCTCCCATTATGTTTACAATCGTATTGGCACACCGCTGACGCTCTTCACGGTCTTCGATGGTCAATGCATGGTCTACCATGTTCTGCACACTTCGTCCATACTCCGGAAGTGGCAATTTTCGTTGCTGGGTATTATATTCCATATAAAATTCTGTTATTCTACAAATCAAATCTTTTTACGCCTCACCGGCCATACGCCCTTACAGCAGTTTCTTCGGAGTAGAAGCCACGAATTCCTTCAGATAGAACGGCTCGAAATAAGCCACATCCTTGAAATCTTCCACTGCCATGGCTTTCTCGGCCAGCGGGAACATCCATTTGGCTACCGGATGAATATTCTCAATGAAGTGTGCGTTGGGGTGCGAAAGTTTTTCCTTGCACTTGGCTGCTCCGTTACCAAAGAAATACACCGGATGTTTCTCCAAATATTCGGCATACGAATTTTCGTCAATAATATCTGCTCCAATGGCACGCTGCACCTTCAAAGCACGGTCATACACGGCCGCATATACTTCCATACGGCGGGCATCAATCATCGGGCAAAGCAAAGCATCTTCCGGCAGGTCGTGCGCAAGCAGTACCGGCACACACATCACCTCCAGTGTGGGCAATCCTATCAGCAGAATGTTCCGCCCGTAACAGATACCTTTCGCCATTGACACACCAATACGCAGCCCCGTGTACGAACCAGGACCACAGCTTACTGCCACCGCATCCAACGGAATGGCATGGTTATCAATGAACGACAAGGCTTCATCCACAAATACCCCCAATACAGTGGCATGCGAAGGGCCGTTAAAATCTTCTTTTGAGAAAATGGAAGCTCCATCCTGCTTACAGCCACAGAACAAACTTCCGTAGATGTTTCAATATGTAAAATGCATGACATAATTAAACTCGATACAATTATTATAGTCTGCAAATATACACTTTTCTTCTCACTATCTCATGAAAAAAAGAGACAGAAAGTGAAGAAGCTGTTCTGAAAGATTCTCACTTCAAAGCATTTTTCATATACCTAACCACGAAAAACAAAAAAAAGACACTAAAAAAAAATTCCTTTTTAAGTTCCTGACAAATTCTCTGTTTCACACTGTGGGATACAAAACCACAGTGTGGGATACATATTTCACACTGTGAAATACATATCCCGCAGTATGAAACAGAGAAATGTCCGGGAGATTTCTGAAAATATAAACCTTACTTCAGCACTTAACAAAGAGCATTAGCA
>ENA-OQAL01000125-OQAL01000125.1-human-gut-metagenome-genome-assembly--contig:-NODE-125-length-19261-cov-1.588952_pt1 | contig 19261 bp, 25 predicted proteins | sample MGYA00242491_ERZ504519 | MGnify/ENA primary metagenome ERZ504519 (study PRJEB26092, sample SAMD00036260) | human gut metagenome | host: Homo sapiens | study: EMG produced TPA metagenomics assembly of... | reverse complement strand
AGGAAAACTACCTGCTCATCGCCAGCGACGGCGACTACGCCTTTGCCGAAGCCGTGCCCTTCGACCACCGACTTCCTCGGCACCGTCCTTCACGACAAATAGGTCTCCCCGTCCCAAAAAGACTGGTCTTAGGCGTGGTCACGCCAGCTGAGGGCGCGCTGCTTCATACCCTCGATGTCGAGCACGCCTTCGGCAAAGCCCTTGCACACAAGCTCTTCGGGAACGAACTCATCGTAACGATCAAAGTAAGGCACCTCGCCGGGATAGACGAGCTCGATGGGATCGAAGTCCTTCTCGGCCTCGGCGGCGAGCACTTCAAAGAACGTCTCCTCGTCGGCCTCATCTTAAACTGCATAAAGTACGGGCGTGACGGGTCGAGTCCGCGAAGGCCTAACTCAGCAGCGCATTTGATTTTAAGCATGCGCTCAAGTGCTAGGAAGGCGTAGCTGCCCAACCAGGGGAAGAGCACCCAGGTGTCGCCACCCAGGTTGATGAGCGGCTTAGTTCCCGCACCCGAAATCTCGGCGGTATGACGAGCCTGTGCAAGACGTGCCCGTGCGTTGCCCATGAGATACGGATATGCCGCATGCTCGTTGAGCGCCTTGCGCATGCGTTCGAGTACGTGTGTATTGATGTCACCGGGGCAGTCGCCAAAGTAGGCCGGCACACGGCCCTTGACCTGCGTGGCAAAGACGGTATGACGCTTCCAGTCCACTTCCTCGACAATCCAGCAATGGCCTGCGATGGCGATGCGCTCACCGGGCGGTGGGGGATTGACGATCGTGCCCAACTCGGCCGACTCGCTGCGAACAGTGAACTCCTCGTTTTCCTGGAACACGGCGTAGAACTTAAAGTTGTTGATGATGCGCTCGCCCGCGAGACCCACGATGAGCCCGCCGCCTCGGTGACCTGGATATGGTCGATCTTAATGAGGTGACGCAGCAGCACGCGATAGTCATCGGCCGAGATGCGATGGAAATAGCTCAGTGTGAGCACGCGCTGGGCAAGTTCGGCCGGCGTGAGCTCTCCGGTGCTGGCGAGGGTCGACATGGTCTGGTGATAGAGCAGACTGTAGGGGAGTCGATCGAGCTCGGGCGGTTCGACCCACTTTTCCTCGCGATAGAGTTGTACAAGCGCGATGCCTTGCAGGAGCTTCCACGGAATGGTCTCGGGCATCATCGTGCGCGGCTCGGGTTCTTCCTCGCGCATGACAAACCACATCTCGGGCGGAAGGTCGCGACGGCCTGTGCGCCCCATGCGCTGCAAAAAGGAGCTGACGGTAAACGGCGCGTCAATCTGGAAGGCGCGCTCCAGGCGGCCGATATCGATACCGAGCTCCAGCGTGGAGGTGGTGACGGTTGTCTGCGCCTGCTCCTCGTCGCGCATGAGCTCCTCGGCCGTCTCGCGCAGCGATGCCGAAAGGTTGCCGTGGTGGATGAGAAAGCGGTCGGGCTCGTGTCGACTTTCGCAGTAGCTGCGCAGCATGGAGCACACGGCCTCTGCCTCCTCGCGCGAGTTGGCAAAGACCAGGCACTTGCGCCCGCGCGTATGCTCAAAGATATAGCCCATACCGGGGTCGGCGTTGTCGGGTGCCGTGTCGGTGGGGTTGAGAAGCGCCTGCTCGGCCGCTCGTGGGATGTCGACTTCGCCCTCGGGGGCCGAGGAAGTGCGACGGTCTTTGGGAGCGGCCTTGCCCCGCGCCTGCTCGCGACGTTGACGGCGTTCTTCCTGTGCAAGCTGTCCGCTGTGGCACATGTCTTGTCCGGATGCGGGCAGCGCCGCGGGCGCCGCCGTCTCAATACGCTCGCAAGTAAGCACCTCGGCTTCTTGTGGACCCGTGCCTACGAATCCCCGCTGCTGTGCCTGGGGACCCGAGTTGTAGAAGTGCTCCATGGAGATGCGCCACATGCGGCGCGGTTCCTCAAAGCGGGGGATAACGCAGTCGCGCCCCGTTCCCTGTGAGAGAAAAGCGCCCGTGCGCTCGGGGTCGCCGATGGTGGCCGAAAGGCCAATGCGGCGAGGCTGCACGCCGGCCATGCGCGAGAGTCGCTCGATAAGGCAGAGTGTTTGCCCGCCACGGTCGCCGCGCATGAGCGAGTGGACCTCATCGATGACCACGTAGCGCAGGTCGCAAAACATGCGCGGGATCGCCATGTGCTTATGGATTAAGAGCGCCTCGAGTGACTCGGGCGTAATCTGCAAGATGCCGCTTGGTTTTTTGATGAGCTTGGCCTTGTGCGACTGCGAGACATCGCCATGCCAGTGCCAGACAGGGATATCGGCCTCTTCGCAGAGGTCGTTGAGACGGACGAACTGATCGTTGATGAGCGCTTGAGGGGGCCGATGTAGAGGGCGCCCACGCTCGCGGGCGGGTTCTCCCAAAACTCGGTCAGGATGGGAAAGAAGGCCGGCCTCAGTTTGCCAGATGCCGTGGATGCCGTCAGGAGCACATTGTCTTGCGTGTTGAAGATGGCGCCTGCCGCCGCAACCTGGATAGAGCGCAGACTCTCCCAATCGTGGGAGTAGATGAAGTCTTGGATAAACGGGGCGTAGCGGTCAAAGGCGTCACGGGGCCTCCTTTCAACATCGAATCTCTCAACGCGGCTGGCAACGGCTTGCTGCATTACTGCTTCAACGTTTGCTCAGATAAAACCTGCCAAAATAAACCTGTCCCTTTTTGGTGGGTTAGATGGTGAACTCGGCGAAGTTGCGGTCGCCGCCTGCGGTGCCGGTGTCGCCTGTTGCGGCCGCCGGCGCCAGCGCGTCGCCGCCGACGCTTTGCAGCAGCTCGGCCACATTTGCATCGGGGTTCTGACACAGGATATCGAGCAGCTCGATAAAGTCACGGATAACCTCACGCGGCGTCAAGTGCGTATCGGCTCCCACGCGGCCGAACTCAATCTTGAGAAAGTCCACCAAGTCGTTTTCGGCAAGCGTGGGCGTCCAGCCAAAGTAGCCGGCATGGATCTGCATGAGTTTTTCGATGAGCACCAGTAGCTCCTCGTAGGTGAGTGGCTGCAGGCGGATGATGGGCGCGAGCATGTCCTTAAGGTCTTCGCGCGCAAAGCGGCCCTGAGCGAGTCGGCTGCGCAGGGCCTCGTAGGAGAACACGCCGCGGCGGCGGTCTTCGATGGAGGTTGGCGTGCCGCCCGTGATCATGCCCAGGTACTGCGCCTTGCCCTGGAGCGTGTCGTTGTACATAGTCAGGATCTTCTCGTAGTTGTATTGGCGCGTGATGGCGTTGGGAATCTTATACAGATTCACGAGCTCGTCGATGAGCACCAGCATGCCTTTGTAGCCACTGCAAACCAAAAAGCGCGCAATGAGCTTAACGTAGTCGTACCAGTCGTCATCGCTGATGATGGTCGAGGAGCCCAGCTCGGCGCGTGCCTCGCTCTTGGTGCGGTATTCGCCGCGAATCCATTTGGTCACGCGGCTCATGGTCTCTTCGTCGCCCCCCGGATGCGGCCATGCGATAGCGGCGGAGCATGCGGGTGAAGTCGAAGCCGTGGACCATCTCCTCGAGCGGGGCCAGTTGGGCATTGACGACCGACTCGTCGACGCGGCACACGAGGCGACCCAGCGATCCAGAATAAGGTTGAGCGCACCGCCCTCGGGGCGCGTTTTTGGTCGATATATTGCGGATGAGCTCGCGGTAGGTGGCAAGGCCCTGTCCCTGACCGCCCTGCAGGCGGCGCTCGGGCGACAGGTCGGCATCAGCGACGACGAATCCCTCGCCCATGGCGTGCGTGCGGATAGTCTGGAGCAAAAAGCTCTTGCCGGCGCCGTAACGACCGACCAGAAAGCGGAAGCTCGCGCCGCCGTCGGCGATGAGACTCAGATCGGTGAGCAGGGCGCGGATCTCGACCTCGCGCCCTACGGTGATGTAAGGAAGGCCGATGCGCGGGACCACACCGCCCTTGAGCGAGTTGAGAATGACGGCAGCGACGCGCTTGGGCACGCGAGGTGCTGCGGATGCGGTATCACTCATGGTCTAGGTATCCTCTCACGTCTGCTTCGTAGTCCTCGATAATCTGCGGCCCTGCCGCGCTAAATTCAATTACGGTGTCGCCCACCAGGTCAAAGAACGCCTCGTTGATGGTATCGACGAGCATGTCCTCGCTCTGCTCCGATTGCACTACCGCCGATTCCGCCTGTACTGCGTTGTGCTCGAGCAGCGCGCGGAGATAGGCGTCTGCGGCGGGCGCGAGTTCGTTCGTGGCGTCAGCGGGCGCAGCAGCTGCGAACGCGGGCGTCGGTGCGAGAAGCGGTGCTACGACACCAAACTGTTCGGTGGATATGGTCGGCTCGTCGGACTCGTCCTGCCCTGCCGGCCGCCGCGACCGCCTCGACCGTCGCGGCGGCCGCAGGCTCGGCTTCCCGGTTGCCCTGAGTCCGCTGCCTCGGCTTCTGCGGACGCGCCGTCCTCGCGTTCCTCGTCGATCAAAAGCGCTTCGCGCGTTTGTGCGGCAGCGCTCCGAATGTGCCCCAGCTGGCTCAATCGATATCGATCTTGACGGGCTGGTGTGCGGCGTCCCACGAAAGCCATGCCACAATCTCGTCATCGATATCTTGGCCAGATATTTGGGGACTTTTCTTCCTTAAGGGGATGGGCGGGGTCCAGCGCCAGGCGCAGGCGTTGGTCACAGGCGCGCATCATTTCACCGAGCTTGCTGCTCTTTTGCCTGCTACCGTGAATCCGCATGCATTCCCAAAAACGTTTTGGCAACGGTAGATACGGATGGGGTCCAGACGGTATTCGCAGTCCTCGTGGCGCTCGGGCGCAAAGAATACGGCCGAGGCAAACATGGTGTAGGGCATGGCCGTCTCCTCCCCAAATAAACTTGCCACGATGCCGGTCTTTCGGTGCGTGTCATAGTAGCGCGCCATGCGGACATACACGGCGCACGCCACGTGGCGCAGATCGCGGTGGTGGCTGCGGTCGAGCCGCGAGTTACTTAGGTTGTACGTGGAGAGGGCGTTGATGGCGGCCATGAGTCGCTCCTCGCGCACCTCATCGGGCGGAAGGGGGAGCGTGGGCTCGGAGGTTTTGCGACGCTTAGGGGTCTGGCCGGACGGTGCCGGTGCCGGTACAAGGTCTCGCGCCGCGCGTCGCAGCTCGATAAGGGCGTTATCGAACATGACGGTTTTAGAGTCACGAAGCAGCTTGGGGTCGAGCCCGTGGAACACGGCGTAATCTTGCAGCCACACGCGCGCAAACCGGTCGATGCCGGGCTCGAAGGCGCGATAGACATCCCAAAAAGCCCTGATCTTGTTAAAACCATCCGAGTGGGATTATCTAACGCCAATGCCGCAAATCAGCTCATAGAGATACAGAAAGGCAAAGGACGTAGACGTTTCCTCGACGGTTCCGCGGCGCACTTGGGCACGCCAGGTAAAGTAGCCGCGCAGCTGCCGGTCGCTCATGGCGTTGTAGGTGGGAAAGTACGACTTAAAGGTGCCGTTGTAGGGACAGTCGTCCTCAAAGTCGGCCATCAGCAGGCCCTGGCGGTAAAAAAGCTCGGCTTCCGAAAGCCAGCGGCCCGCACCGCCCTTGGGGTCATCCTGCCAGCGCGATATCTCGCGCATTTTACGGTACTGGTCGGGGAGGAAATTCTGCATCTGTCGGCCGGTTTTGAGAATCGGCTCGTCTGCGTAGGTTTCGTTTGAGAAGCGGGCGGACTGATGGGTCCGGGCCTCGGCCATGATGCGCTCGATGAGCATCTTGATGTCCTGGTCGGCCACCGCTCCTCCTCTCGAACACAGCTACGGTGACCTCATATCATAGCACAGCATCAAACAGATGTTCGAGATACCGCTGCGTTGATAGATTTAGAACAGGAGGGCGTAGATGACGGCGATGACGACGGAGGGAAGCATATTGGCCGTGCGGAAGGTCTGAGGACGGATGAGGTTGACGCCGACGCAGAAGATGAGCATGGAGCCTACGAGCGAAAGGCTGTTGAGGGCCGCTGCGGTCATGATGGGGGAGAGCGCGCCGGCAAACAACGTAATCGTCCCCTGGAACACGGTGACGGGCAGGGCGGAGAAGATGCAGCCGCGGCCAAGCGAGGCCGTCATGGTGCAGACGATGATGCAGTCCAGTGTGCCCTTGAGGGCAAGCGTTGACCAGTCGCCGAGCAGGCCGTCCTGAATCGATCCCACAATGGCCATGGCGCCGATGCACACGGTGAGTGAAGTCGAGACAAAAGCGCTGGTAAATTCGTTATCGCCCTCACTGCCAGTCTTGCGCTTGAGCCATTCGCCAAGGTTCTCGATGGCGGCCTCCAAGTTGATGGCCTCGCCGATGAGCGAACCGAGCGCAAATGAGACGATGAGCATGGTGGTACCGGTGGTCGACAGCGCCTTTCCATCGATGACGAGCATCTTTTGCATGGTGCCGCCCAGGCCGATAAACAGGACGCACAGCCCCGATGCTTTCATGAGCGTGTCTTGGATGCACGGTGTAATGAAGCGGCCGCCCGCTAATCCCAAAAGACCGCCCGCAACTAAAAGCACAACGTTGATGACTGTTCCCCAAGCCCGGCATGAGCCTCCTGTATTGATGCCAACGTGGCAATCGTAGCAGAACGAAATGCGAGGCACATCGCGACTCATCTAATACGTTATATAAGTGGTGTTAGGAATGATGCGCAGCATTTAAGCCTCAGGTGGTTGTCGGGACATAGGGATAGTAGTCAAAGCGCAGTGTCATAAGCCGCTGTGGGGATTCAATGGCCGCGGCGATGATATTGGCATCGCGGGCACGATCAAACCCTTCGAGTTCGATTTGATACGAGACGTCTTGCATAATGTCCAGACGTCGCCAGGCTAGAAGTGTGTCGCCATCGAATTCCAAGGTCTTGCTTCCGTCTGGGGCAACGGCGTATAGACGCAGTTTAGCGGTGGTTGCAGGGTCGACAACCGTGACCTTTTTAATTTCGTTTCGAGTATTCTTGGCGCCCAACAAGGTGAGCAGTGTTGGGGCCACGACCTCGCCCGATGGCAAAAAGACGACTTCGATGGATTCGGGAAACGCGATGATGGCCGACTTGCGGACGGGCTGATTGGCGGCGGCAACTTCGATGTTTGCAGCATCGATGACCTCTGTGTGGTCGAGGGCGGCAAGCACGCAGCAGTTACCTTCATCGATCTCCTGAGGATCAGCAAGCCCCAGACTGTCCGCGAGCTCGGGATCGTTTGGACCGGTAGCGGGCTCATTCGGTGCTTCGAAAGAAGCTGAGACGCTGTTTGTCGGCGACGGCGTGTCGCCCGCACCTGCTTCTTTGTCCGTGCTCTCTTCTTGTATGGTTGCGTTGACGGGTTCGTCGTTTGAGGGGAGCGTCTTGGCGTCAAGCGCGGAGGGGACAATCCCCGACGGCTCCGGATCCGTTCCACTCCATCTCGAGAAGCGCCGGGTCGGCAAGAATGTGTTGCCTGCCTAGCGTGTGGGTATCGATCGCAATAGGGCCTGCCTCCGTCCCGCGCGTAAGGCTGAGCGATCCGGCCGGCTTCTCGAAATGAATGTCTGTGTCTTCGGTACTGACGGCGTAGAACAGCAGGGATGCTTCTCCCGCCGCGATGGGCATCGGTGCCCGCCTTGGTCAGCCGCAGCGATGCCGTGAATGAGAGGGTGGGCTGCACATCGTCTGCATTCGCGGCGGCGCAGCCCAGACATATACCGCCTCCTTTCTCGAAAAACGCACCGTCGAAGGCGACCTTCGCTCCGTTCGCCGAGTCATCGACCGAAGCGATATCGATGCGCAACCCCAAATCGCACGGATCGCCATCTGCATCGAGCACAATCGAGCGCCATGTGCAGACGGCGCACCCCGCCTGGGAGCCGTTTGCCTTGTTCGAACGATTGATATCCACGACTATCGAGCCGTCCGTATTACGACGAAGGCATCCCGAGGTTGAGATTGCGGCCTGTGCGAACGAAAAACGCTTGCACGCAATGGCGCTCGACGGATTTGGTGCGGAGCTAGGGCTGCTGGTAAAGGAGTCTGCCATGACGGGAGTCGCCCAAGCGGCGACAGGCGTTCCGGTTGCGAGCGCGCCGCAGAGTGCGACGACGGGCAAAAGGTTCTTCGATGCCATGGGGTCTCCTTAGCTAATTTAGTGCGGCCTGTCCGTGTTTCGTTTCTGGCTGCGTTTGATGTGCAGACCGAGGCCGGCGGTTCCCGCACCTGCTGCCGTGGCGCCTGCTGCCAAGAGCCATCGTCTGTCGTCTGTCTGTGCCAACGGTTCCTTGCAGTTGCCGCGGTCGAGCTCCGAGAGGTCGACCGTCACTTGCGTGGCGGCCTGCGCCTGTTCTTGCTGGGCAAAGGCCATGGCTGGCCCAAACGCTAGGATACTGACGGCGGCCAGGGCGACGGCCTTATGCCGTGTGCGCACCGGCTCGACCGTCCAGGTGATCGTTGCAACCTGATCGCCTTCGCCGGTTACGCGGAAGATGTCGCGCGTGACGCGGGCGACGTTTCCGCTTGTCTTGAGCTTAATTTTGTCCGTGCCGCCGGCAATGCCCTGGTAGCCCATGTCGAAGGCTGCATTCTTGGAAAGATCGAGGCCCGTCTCCTGCATTGCGGCGCTGGCGTTCTGGAGTGCGCCGTCGGGGCCGACCTTAAAGTCGATGGAATTCTGCGCGGTTCCGGCCTTGGCGTCGGCGGCAATGGTCCAGGTGTTCATGGCGTCGATCTTCATGTTGGTGACATGGATGCCGTAGGCCGAATGATTGTCGATGGTGGTCGCGTCTTCTGAGGGGCCTGAAGCGTGCCGTCGGCTTGGCGACGAAGGGAATAACCGTCGGGAACTTGAACTCTACGTTGTCGATCTCGGTCCTGACCATTACTTTCGTGGTTCCAACGCGCCCGGCTGCCAGAGCTGGCGTCGGGGCGGCGCCATTGCGAGCGCGAGCGCGAGCCTGCGCCCACGACGAGCGCTCTGGCTCCGTTCATGTTCCTGGTGATGTCCATGGTCGTTCCTTTCTATTCGCCGCGGGCCGTCCCCGCGATGATTGGACGAATGCTGGTGAATTGCGTGCGGTGTCGCGTCGGCCGAAAAAGCTAGTTCTCGGCTTGCTCAACCCGTACCTTGACACGTGTCGGATTGCCGTGGCTGTCGAGGGTCTTGGCATCGAGTGCCTGGATCTCGATGTATGCCTCGCCTTCTTTGATGTCGCCGGCGGGGCACGTCTCGATTGTCTTGCCGGTCTCGACCACACCGGATTCGTACATGGTCTCGTCGTTTTGGATGACGCGGAATCGCTGGGGAAATTTATTGTCTTGGACGTTTTGCACGTTGACGCGCAGCTTGCCGTCCTCCTGTAGCTGAGCGACCGGCGCGACCGAAATCGTCATCATGTTGTCGCGGACGATGGCGTCGAGCTCGTCTTGGATTTCCTGGCGCGTTTTGCCCTCGGCCGTCGCAACCGAAGCGCCTGCCTCGGGTATGGGCTGCGATTGCCAGACATACAATCCTACGGCGACGAGGGCGCAGACGATTGCCAAACAGGCAATGATGAGTTTCTTGCGATGCCCCGAACTCGCGGGCCGGGGCGGTATCTTCGCGCTCATGCGGCATCCTTGGCGGTGTAGACGCGCGCAAACGTGGAGGGGTCTGCACCAAAGAGCATGTGAAGCATCAGACGGCGCGAGTAGACAAGCTCATCGAAGTCGGGAGGGAGCTCGATGCCGTGGATGCGTGTGATGTGGTGGGCGAGCGCCGAGAGCGACTCGGGGTCGCAGATCACATCGGTGGTGACGTGGTAGACCGCCGTATCGGGGAATGCCTCTTCATCGAAGGGCAAGAGATAAGGGTCGTCGTCGACCTCGATGCGATGCCGTACTGGGGCCAGTGATATGCCATGGGAACCTCCCTGCTCTTGGGCCAAAACTTCTATCGGCTTTGGCTGTCGATGCCGACCGTATCAGCCGCAACTTGACCAAAAGCTGACCAAATGCTTGACGGATTGACGTCTCTGCAGGTAAAGGGCGGTAAAAAATACTTCAACTTTTTCGAGCGACAATTATGCGATCGCTGGTGGTGGAACGATATGTGTCAAAAGCATCGCCTGCCGAGGAAACTCGGCCGTTCGCCGAATTGCATGCGCGTAAAAAACCTCAATTATGGAGGCGGTCTCGAACACGTCAACGAAACGATGCGGTAACATCTCCCTGCAAACACTGTAGTTAGCTAAAGGGGAGTCTGCATGCCTGCAACCATCAAACCCTTCACCGATGAGTTCGAGGAATACGGCCGCGACGAGTCTCGCTCGTCGGGCGAGGCTTCGAGCATTTCGTTTCCGACATCGGAAGACGAGGTGCGCGCTATCTTGCGGCAGCTCCATGTCGACGGTGTTTCGGTGACCGTCCAGGGTGCCCGAACGGGCCTCGCTGCCGGCGCCGTGCCTCATGGCGGGCATATCCTCAACACCTCGCGCATGAATCGCTACCTCGGTCTTCGCTGCGATGACGAGGGCCGGTTTCTGCTGCGCGTGGAGCCGGGCGTCGTGCTGTCGGAGCTGCGCAAACAGCTGGGCAAAAAGGCGATGCTGACAGGCGGTTGGGACCAGGCGTCGCTTCGGACATACGAGGAGTTCCAAGCTGCCCCCGAGCAGTTCTTTCCCACCGACCCCACCGAGGCATCTGCCTGCCTGGGCGGTATGGCGGCGTGCAACGCCTCCGGTGCCCGCAGCTATGCCTATGGCCCCATGCGTCCGCATATCACGGGCCTTCACGTTGCGCTGGCAGATGGCGATTTGCTCGAGCTTCACCGCGGTGAGGTTTTTGCTCAGGGCCGTCGCCTGTCACTTGTGACGCTGGAAGGTCGTTCGCTTGAGCTCGATCTTCCTGACTACACCATGCCCAAGACCAAAAATGCTTCTGGCTATTATATTGCGGACGATATAGACGCAATCGATCTCTTTATCGGCGCATGTGGCACGCTCGGCGTTATCACCGAGCTCGAGATCACCCTGCAGCCTGCTCCCGCGGTTGTGTGGGGCGTGAGCTGCTTTTTCGATAGCGAGGACAAGGCCGTCGCCTTTACCGATTCCGTGCGCCCCGTGCTGTCCCATGCCGCTGCTATTGAGTATTTCGATGCGGGCGCTGGATATCCTTCGCCGCCAGCGCGAGCAGTCGACCGCGTTTGCCTCGCTGCCGGCGCTCGACAAGGAGGCCAAGGTCTGCGTCTACGTTGAGCTCGACTGCGATGATGAAGCCCAGGCGACCGAGGAGCTGTACCACTTGGGGATGGGGTTTTGGAGCTTGCGGGCGGGCGCGACGACGCGACCTGGGTCGCGCGCACCGAGGTCGATCGCGAGTGCCAGCGGTTCTTCCGCCATGCGGTTCCCGAGAGCGTCAACATGCTCATCGACGAGCGTCGCCGCACGGACCCCACCATTACCAAGCTGGGCTCGGACATGTCGGTGCCCAACGCGCGCCTGGCCGATGTCGTTGCCCTCTATCGCCGCACGCTGGCCGATAGCGGGCTTGAGTCTGCCGCCTGGGGGCATATCGGCAACAACCATCTGCATGTGAATATCCTGCCGCGCGACGCGCAGGATTATCGCGTCGGCGGCGAGCTCTTTGCCCAGTGGGCAGCCGAGGTCACGGCCATGGGTGGCGCCGTCTCTGCCGAGCACGGCGTCGGCAAGATCAAGGCGGGCTTCTTGGAGACGATGTACGGTCACGATGCCATGGTCGAATCGGCTCAACTCAAGCTGCAGCTCGACCCTGCTGGACAGCTTGGCCGCGGCAACCTGTTTTCGGAGAAGCTCTTGGATGAACTCGTCCAGAAAGGGGGCGCGTGAAGATGAGCGAATTCCATATGGTGGTGTGCGTCAAGGCGGTGCCGGGAAGCACTGAGGTCAAGATGGACCCCAAAACCAATACGATTGTGCGTGACGGCAAGCAGGCGGTCATCAACCCGTTCGATGCAAGCGCTCTGGAATGCGCGCTGTCGCTCAAGGACGACTTTATCGGCTTTGGCATGGATGTGCACGTAACGGTGGTGTCGATGGGCATCCCCGCGACCGAGTCGCTGCTGCGCGACTGCATCGCCCGCGGCGCCGATGACGCGCTGTTGCTGACCGATCGCGCCTTTGCGGGTGCCGACACCTTGGCCACCACCTATGCCCTCAAAATGTGGCATTGAGGCACTCGATGAGGACTTTGACCTGCTCATTTGCGGCAAGATGGCAGTTGACGGCGATACGGCCCAGATTGGTCCCGAGCTTGCCGGCGCCTTCGAGATTCCCTGCGTGACCGACGTGAGTTGCGTGCAGAGCGCGGGCTTTACGACCTGCGGCTCGTTGGCGCTTGTCCACGCTGGTGACGCCGGCGAGGAGACAGTGCATCTGGAGATGCCGTGCGCGATGACGACCGCCAAGGAGATTGGCCAGCTGCGCATGCCGAGTATCGCTGGCATTCGCGCGGCCGAGGAAGCGGACGTGCGTGTGGCCAGCGTTGCCGACGTGAACGCCGACCCCTCGCGTTGCGGTCTTGCCGGTTCGCCGACGCAGGTCGTGCGCTCGTTTGTGCCCGACCGCGACCAAACGTGTGAGGTTGTTGAGGGCACGGCGTCCGAGCAGGCGGCAAAACTCGCCAAGATTATCGAGGAGATGGCATAGATGAGCGGACTGATTATCGATAGCGAAGCCTGCATTGGCTGCGGTCGCTGCGTTCGCGCCTGCGCCTCGGGCGGTATTGTGGTGGAGGGCGAGCGCCCCAATCGCTGTGCCCACGTAACCGACGGCTGCATCCTGTGCGGCGGGTGCATCGAAGCCTGCCCCGTCAACGCCATCTCGATCGAGCGCGATGAGGCCACCGGTGCGGTAGACCTTGACGCATATCGAGACATTTGGGTCTTCGTGCAGACCGATGAGCGTGATGCCGTGGTTCCCGTGGCCTTTGAGCTGATGGGCAAGGGCCGCGAGCTCGCCGATGCACGCGGCTGTCGACTGGTGGCGCTGGTCGGCATGGGCCCCGAGGGTTTGCTCGGGGACCTGGAACATCTGGTTTGCGCCGGTGCGGACGAAGTTCTGGTCTGTCGTGACGAGCGCCTGCGTCAGAACGACGCGGAGGTCTATGCTCGCCTCATCTGCGATTTGGTAGCCGAGCGCAAGCCCGAAGCCATTCTGTACGGTGCGACCGCCTTTGGCCGCGAGCTGGCGCCTGGCGTTGCCGTGCGCCTGCAGACGGGCCTTACGGCCGACTGCACCGTGCTTTCGATGGATACGGAAACGGGCCTGCTGCAGCAAACGCGCCCGGCGTTTGGCGGCAACTTGATGGCCACCATTATTTGCCCCAGCCACCGTCCTCAGATGGCACGGTGCGCCCTGGCATCTTTAAGGCGCCCGACTTCGACTATAGCCGCTCCGGAACGATTACCCAGGTAGTCCTTGCGGAAGACGCCAAGGCTCGTGTCGAGATTTCGATTCCCGCCGAGGATGGGGCCAGCAGGCTTCGATTGCCGATGCCGAGCGTCTAGTTGTTGTAGGTCGCGGTATTGGCTCCAAGAAAACCTGCCCTTGATGCGAAAGCTCGCCGATGCCCTGGCGCCGAGCTCGGCTGCACGCGACCCGTCGTGGAGGCGGGCTGGTTGGAGTATCGCCACCAGATTGGCCAGACGGGCGTGTCGGTCTCACCCAAGCTCCTCGTGAGCATTGGCGTCTCTGGTGCCATCCAGCATCTTGCCGGCATCGGTGGGGCGGAGTGCATTGTCGCCATCAATGAGGACCCGGATGCTCCCATCTTTGGCCCCGCCCAGTACAAGGTCGTCGGCGACGCCGTCGAGGTCGTTGAGGAGCTGCTGGCCCAACTTGGGCACTAGGCGCTTGCCAGCCAGCTGCCAGCTCGTCCTTAAGACGACTCCAGGTTGCTGTGTGGCGGGGTCGATAAAGGGGCAGCGTGATACCAAAGGGCGCGTCGAGCAGGCGGTAGATATCGCCTGATCGCGCGCCAGCGCGCGGCTTGCGGGATAGACGAGCTCAAACATAAAGCAGATGAGCCCCACCAAGTAGTCTGCCGGCCCATCGCGTTCGTCGCGTGCAACGCAGCGGCGCTCGTCAAAGGCGGCGAGCGCGGTGTCGAGAACCGGCTGGCGAGAAACGCGTCCTCATCAACCTTGAGGATGGTGTCGACGGTGCTGTCGGCGTGGTGCGCATGATGTCGATCTTGTCGCCATCGCGCACGATATCGCAGAAGTTCCGCGTGCGGGTGTCGAGTTCCGCGGGCAGGCGAAAATCGCTGTGGTGGGCGATGCTTGCACGGATGAGCTCGTCTTCTACCGGATCGTCGATAAAGTCGCGGATACTTGTTGTCGCGGGCGCGTCTGCAGGGTTTTCGCCAAAGAGAACCTCGACGCCCAACGCCGCATGGCTCATGCTCTCGGCATCTTTAAACGTGTCCCAGCGTCGCAGCTGTTCAAAGCGACCCATATCGTGCAGCAGGCCGCAAAGCCACGCTAGGTCAATGTCCTGAGGTGACCAGCCCTGTTCGCGCGCCACGGCATCGCATGCCTCGGCAACGTGGTGCGTATGCTCGATTTTTAAGCGCGATACGCGGATTGGCGGCATCGTAGGCATCGGTGTAGGCCTTGAAGGCCGCGGCAGCCCGCGTTCGATCGATAGCTGTCATAATGACTTCCTAAAAAGATGTGTCTTTCTGTGTCTTTCGATCCGGGGGCAATTTTAGGTGAACTCGGTTGCCATCGGGCGATGATTCTGCCGCGTCGTTGAATGCGGCTCGGAAAGCTTGTAGGGGACGAGAAACGCTGTGGTGTTCAAAATCGTTAAAAACCGTCTGGCCGGTGATGCTTACCTATGTTGCGATAGCCGCGCCGTGCGGAATGATTATGGCGCAGACGGGAATGGAACCCTGGATGGTTTTTGCCTTGAGCAGCACGTTCGTGACGGGCAGCGGGCAGTTTATGATCTGCAATCTGTGGCTGGCAGGTGTGCCTGCAGCATCGATCGTTGCGAGCGTCGCCGCAATCTCCTCGCGCTTTGCGCTTTACTCGGCATCAATCGCACCGCATTTGAGGGGTGCCTCGAAGCGCCAGACGCTGGCTGTTGCCGCGACACTTACCGAGGAGGCATACGGCATCTCGCTTGCCAAGTTGGTTAAAGGGGAGGATTGGGGCCCGCTCGAGTCCTTTGTGCTCAACGCGATCCTCATTGCAACATGGGGCGTTTCGTGTACGACGGGCGCCATTGTCGGCGCCGTTGTCGATGTTCCCACCGCTATTGCGGGCTTTGTCTGCACCTCGCTTTTTATCTGCCTGCTCTTTTCGCAGCGATTGTCGCGAGGCAATATCGTTGCTGCCGTTTTGTCCGCGGTGTCCGTCGCCATATGCAAGTTCTTGGGGTGGACGAATATCGCCGTGCCGGCAAGCGTGCTCGTCGGCGTGTCGCGGCGCTTGCGTGCGATGCTCTCGCCGAAGGAAGGGGTGATCGCGATGCCCGTTAATGAGTTTTTGGTCCTGTGGCTGTCGTCGTGGGCGGCCATCGCGTTTTTCCGCATTGCCCCGGCGTTTGCCTTGCGCGGGAGAACGCTGTCGCCCCGCGTTACCGAGGCCTTGGGCTATATTCCGCCCGCCGCCTTCGCGGCACTGGTCGCCAACGATTTGATAAGCCTGGCGCTTTTGACGCCGGCTTGTGGCAGGGCTTGATGCCCTGGATTGCGGCTGCCGGTGTCGCGGCGGTGGCAATCAAGACAAAGTCGATGCTATGGTGCTGTGTCTCGGGCATCGTGCTCTATATCGTTTTTAGCCTCGTATAAGAGCAGGATGCGTTATCATCCCCGGCCAACGAATCGAATTTCTCACCGAGCTGGTCTGCCTCTTCTGGTACCATGGTCAAACTTTACTGTAGCAAAGCGTGACGTGGGCTTTTGTACCCCGTCAGCGGAATGGGGGTTTCATGGCACAGGAAGCGAACGCCAACGAGCAAAAGAAATTCAAGGTCCCGCGCATCCCGGGCGACATCATGATCTATCCGATGATCGTCGGTCTTTTGCTCAACACCTTCTGCCCGCAGGTTTTTGAGATCGGCGGCTTCTTTTACGGCTGCCTGCCGCGGTGGCTCCAATACCATCGTCGCCGCGATCCTGCTGTTTGTGGCGCCGGCATCAGCTTTAAGTCCACGCCGGGTGCCATCAAGACCGGCATCGTCGTGCTGATCCCCAAGCTGGTCGTCGCAGCGGCTCTCGGCCTGGGCGTGGCATATTTCTTTAACGACAACTTCCTGGGTCTGAGTTCCGTGTCTATCATCGGCGGCATCACGTTTTTGCAACATGGCGCTCTATACGGGCATCATGGGCGAGTTTGGCGATGAGTCCGAGCAGGGCGCCGTCGGTATCCTGTTCTTTACGGCCGGCCCTGCCGTCACGATGATCATCCTCGGTGTTTCCGGCCTCGCCAACATTCCCATTGGCACCATTATCGGCTCCATCTTGCCACTCGTTATTGGCATGGTTCTGGGCAACCTGTTCCCGTTTATCAAGAACCTGCTGGTCCCCGGCGCCAATCCCGCGATCGCTGTCATCGGTTTTCAGCTCGGTGCGTCCATGAGCCTATCGAGCTTTATCACCGGCGGTATTTCCGGCATCTTGCTGGGCCTTGTCACGCTGTTTGTCGTCGGTCCCATCACCTTTGCGTTTGAGCGTCTGTGCGGCGGCAATGGCAAGGCCGCTGTGGCTTGCTCCACCATTGCCGGCACGGCTATGACCACACCGGTTGCCCTCGCCGAGGTCGCACCGCGCTACGCCGAGCTTGCGCCCACCGCGTACGCTCAGATCGCCACCGCCGTTATCATCACGGCGATCATGGCTCCGATTCTGACTGGCTGGGTCGACAAGAAGTTCTGCCAAGGCAAGGAGGATCTGCCGCCTGTCGGTGTCGAGGCCATCGAGGAGGCTGTCGCGACTGACATCGATGGCGAGTAGCAATCGATACCCATCAATGATGCCGGCGTGTGCAATTCGCGCCGTATGGGCGCCCGAACAGAAACTGTTTTGCAGTGATGTTCGGGCGCTCTGCTATTATCCCCTTTACCCCTGCGGAGTAAAGGGGTGTTTATTGCCCTGATTCGAATTGGGCGATTCTGACCACTTGGATATTGAAGGGATGGCGCTAGTGGTTAAGGCACTCAAGATTGAGATATTCGTGCTATGCATGATTGTTCTTATCGGGCTTGCCGTACGAAGCCGTCGCTCCCTGTTCTCGAGCACCCAGCAGCTTTTGTTTAGCATGCTGGGCTACACGTCTGCTGCGTACATATTATTCGATATGATCTGGACGCTTTCGGACGGTGTGGACGGCACGTTGGGCATTGCTGCCAACTGGATTTCCAACGCGGTTTCGTTTTCGCTCTTTGCTATCGCGTGTCTCATTTGGTTTATCTATTCCGAGACGGTGCAGGGTTCTCGCCTTTTGACCTCGCGCTATAGGGTGGTGCTTGTAGCGTTGCCTACGGCTCTGGTGGTCGTGCTGGCGTTTACCAGTTACTGGACGCAAGCCCTGTTCTATATCGATTCGCAGGGCGTGTATCGTCGCGGCTTTGCCTATATGATCCAGCCCATCGTCAGCTACTGTTACGTTATACATACGTCCCTGCATGCATTTGTGCAATCTCGCAGGGTCGAGAGCCTGCAGACGAAGGCCATCTATCGAACCTTGGCATTTTTCGCCATTCCGGCCCTGGTGGGCGGTACCTTTCAGGTCGTATACTCGGTGCCCGGCCTTTGTGTCGGCATAATGATTAGCATGCTGCTGCTCTACATCATCTACCAGGAGCAGCTCATCTCGACCGACCCGTTGACTGGACTTAACAATCGCAACCGTTTTGAGACCTATATGCTGTCGCTCTTCTCAAATGTGGATCAGGCCGAAGATGTTATATCTGCTTATGATGGACGCCGACGGCTTTAAGCAGATTAACGATCTCTATGGGTATGTGGAGGGCGACCACGCTCTTCAGGTTGTTGCGACGGCGCTCAAGGATGCCTGTTCGCCGGGCTGGTGGCTTTATCGCACGTTATGGCGGCGATGAGTTCGTGGTGCTCCAAAAGGCAGCGGCGGAACAGGACATCATGCGTCTGTGCGCGGCAATCAACGATGAACTCGCACGCGCGAGGTGCCGTATCTGTTGCGGATGTCCATCGGCTATGCACGGGTCGGTGATGGTGTCGATACCTGGCAAGATTTGCTTCGCGCCGCCGACGCGGAGCTCTACCGCGTAAAGTACGAGAAGAAGAAAGCTGGCGTCCAGATACGCTAGAAATAGGGGCGCACGCTTGCGTGCATGGTGGCCCTCGGCTCTCCGATGTATTCCATTAAACTAAAGTATGTGAATCCCCTCTGCTAAATAAGGGCAGTTCGCTAGGCCTTTTTAGGCCTGTTGACGATGATGATGCCGCCGAAGACCAACAGCAGGGCGACTATAACGGTAACGGGGCTCGTGCCGGCGCCCTCGCCGAGCAGCAGCGCACTCAACAGCACACCAAAGACGGGGTTCATAAACCCAAAGACCGAGACGCGGCTGACGGGTTGGACGGCAAGCAGGCGCGACCATAGCGAGTACGCGATGGCGGAGATGAGTGCCATATAGATAATGAGCGCGATGGCGGGGATGATCGCGGTGGGGGAGAGCGCGCCGCCCATCAAAAACCCGATGGCGGTGAGGACCAGGCCGCCGACCAAGAACTGCCACCCGGCAAGCAAGACACCGTCGTGCTCGCGCGAGAAGATGCCGATCAGGCAGGTCGACAGGGCACCCGCGACGGTGGAGGCCAGGATAAAGCCCTCGCCGTCGAGCGTAAAGCCAAAGGTGCCGTCCGCGCCCGAAAGGTTGACGAGCGCGACGCCGGCAAAGCCCAGTACACAGCCGAGCACCTTGGCCGCATCGAGCTTTTCGGTGCGAAACGCCAGGGCGGCAAAGAGGATTTGCGAGGAAGTTGGCGCTGGCCTCGATGATGGAGCTCGACATGGCGCTGGCGCGCGAGAGGCCCAGATAGAAAAGAAGTACTGCCCGATAGTCTGGAAGAGCGACAAGACAAAGATGGGCTTGATGTCGCGAGCCTGCGGAATGAGGGGGCGGCGTTGGGCCGCACTCATCCCAACGATAACCAGCGCCGGCAAGCGTGAAGCGCAAGCCCGCAAAGAGTAGCTGCGAGGCGCTATCGTGCGCCGGGATCCCAAAGAGTGCGTAGCCGATCTTGATGCAGGGAAAGGCCGATCCCCAGAGTGCACAGCAAACAAG
>ENA-OQAL01000124-OQAL01000124.1-human-gut-metagenome-genome-assembly--contig:-NODE-124-length-19286-cov-3.106321_pt1 | contig 19286 bp, 20 predicted proteins | sample MGYA00242491_ERZ504519 | MGnify/ENA primary metagenome ERZ504519 (study PRJEB26092, sample SAMD00036260) | human gut metagenome | host: Homo sapiens | study: EMG produced TPA metagenomics assembly of... | reverse complement strand
CAGTGTCGCCGTCATTGCCGTCTTGTGCGAATGGCGAGGCTGCTGTCAGCGTTACGTCACCGCCGGGTGGTGCTGGTGATGGTGAAATTCGCGACCATCACATTGGTGTAGGTGATGTACTTGACTTCGGTGACGGTAATGGTCTTGTCGCCGTTGGTGAATTCCGTGGTGAAGTAGCTTGGCGTCTGCTTGCGCTTGTCGGTGTTCTCGCGCAGGGTCTGCTTGGAACCGCCAATGCTTACCTCAACGGTAAAGCCGTCGTTGCCGGTCTGATCCCAGTATGCGACATCTCCTACGAAACCAAGTGCTTCCGGCGTATGCGTGTACATGAATGCGGCACGGCCACGTGAGAACAGGTATTCGTTCTTGTCTGCGCCCGCATAGTTGTAGTCGCCAGCATCGTTGGTGCCGGTACCGTTTGGTGCGGTGCCTGTGCGCGTCAGCATCTTGTCGATCCAGAAGTCGTGTGCGGTGTCGGTTCCGGCACCGTTGGCAACATCCGCATCGAACACCTGCTTGAGGTAGCTTGTCGAGGGATCGAAAGCGACGCCGGTGCCCGGAATCGGGTCGGCGGCCCCCTTGAAACTCGGATACCCCATGGCAGAGTTCGGATTGGCCAGCGCGTCATTGGCGTATGCGGTCGTCACACCGCCAGACAACAGTGTGGCCACTGCCGTCAGCACGCCCAATGACGTGACAATCCCTTTCTTCCTTGTTGATGGTGTCATCAATTCCTCCTACATGGACCATCGTTGGCCCTTGGTTGCCAAGGCTCGTTCCCTGGCATCCAACTTTCTTTCTGTAGGATGAGAGTCGTGCGATGGACATGAGATTGGAGCGTCCACCGACATTTCAAGAATACATGACGCGAATACGGTTTCGCAAATTTTCTTTCAGTTTTCTCCAATGCTTTTCTAAGTGAACTGCCATACGATGGCTTTTATGCGAAAAGGAAAGTTTTCGCATTTTCCGTCTTATACTAGGGGCTATGACAAAACCGGCCACCCCATAAGGGGCAGCCGGTCTCTCATTCCAGTCAGCGCGGCGCATTCGGCTCCAATCGATCACGCCGCGCTCACCCGCTTCCCGGCACCATGGCACTCATAGCGCCGGGTAGCAAGTCTTTCTTTTGTTTAGCTGCGCAACCACACGTTCATTTGGCCGAGTTCGCGGTTGGCCCATGCGTAGTAGGGCACCAGCTTGAGCGACGTCCGCTCATCTGAGGCGTCACGCTGAGCGGACATGTACAACGGGGCGTCCACGGCATCCGCAGCCTCACGAACGGCAGGCAACGTCACCGCGTCAACACCTCCAAGCAAATCACTCTCGAAAGTAACCGTGGCATCCGCAGCATCCACGCCATCAGCAAGACGGTACGTCCACAGATCGCCGGCATTATCGGCTTGCTCCGCGCAATAGACGAGCGGACCGCGCATCACCGCAACACGACCTGCATCGCAACGCACATGAGAGTTGGCACGCACCAATCGCACTGCCATATCAAGATCCAGCACCACATGCAATGCAGTTCCCGGAGCAACTGCGAAATATACGAAACCGTTTTCCGGAGCCGTCTTCACAGCAACACCATCGCATGTCAGCGCATAGGAATCAGCCGACCATGTGGGAATACGCACGCCGAAACGTACCGAATCAGCCGCCTCAGCGGGCAATTCCACCATGTACTCAATATGACCGTTCCACGGAAAATCGGAACGCTGCTCCACATGCAACCCGGAATCAAAACTTGCCTGATTCGCAATGAACTGGTGAGCGAGCACCGTGCGACCGCCGTCACGTTCGGTATACACATAACGGTCCACCGACGCGATCAATCGCGCGACATTAGCTGGGCAGCATGCGCAGCCAAACCAATCGACACGATGCGAAAGCACATGATGCCGATCCGGATTGTCCAAACCGTCCGGCGAAGTCTCCAACGCATTCACATAGTAATACTGCTTGCCATCAAGGCTGATGCCCGCGATGGCACCATTGAACAGCTCACGCTCAAGCACGTCGGCATATTCACCATTCGGTCCAACAGAAGCATTTGGCGGGCAAACATGCTCATCGCCACAGAAGCGCACGTTTCGCCATACATGGTGTCGTTCGGCAGATCGTAATCGTACGTGAACGACTCCCCCACATGTGTGGAACCGATCGCACCCGTTACATACATGCGTTTCGACACGATGTTGTTCCAAAAACGATGCGCCGCATCCAGCAAGCCCTGATCGCCGGTAATACGCGCCACATGTGCGATTCCAGTGCATAAATAGGCCACGCGCACAGCATGGCCGTCAGCGGTCTGCTGCTCGCGCACCGGCTGCGCGGCTTGGAAGTACGTGGGCTTGTAGAATCCCAGATCCCGGAAAATGTAGTCGTTGTCGACAGCGGCGATCTGCTTGGCGTAGAACTGCGGATCCTGACCACGCACGTCGATGAGATACCGCGCCAGATTCAGATAGCGCTCCTCACCGGTCGCATCATACAGCTTCGCCAACGCCAATTCGATTTCCGGATGCCCATCAGCACCGTGGATCTTGCCGTCCTCCGGGCCGAAATTGGCATCGATGCAATCCGCCATACGGCACGCCACGTCAAGCGCCTGCTGGTTACCGGTCACCTCATGATAGGCGACAGCAGCCTCAATATAGTGGCCCATGACATACATTTCATGGCTTTGCTGAATCAGTGTGAAACGCTCACGATGCGCCCATTCACCGGTTTTGATTTGGTACGGAGTGTCCAAATATCCGTCCGATTGTTGCGCACGCGCGATGAGGTCGACGGTTTCATCGCACAGTTCCCGCAATTGCGGATCAGGATGATACGACAGTGCGTAAGCCGCTTCCTCCAACCACTTATATATGTCGGAATCCTGGAAGACCATGCCATGAAATTCACCGGCCTCATCACCGGCTGCGATACGCAGATTCTCCACGGCATGACTTTTATTATCGGCAAGCTGATTGCCAGCCGGATCATCCGGAACTTCAGTGGCAATCTCATCATTCATCACACCCCACTGATAGGGAATGACGGATTCAACGATCTGGTCGCGACGCTGCTTCCAGAAAGGAGAAGTAATAGTTACATTCATGATATTTCCTTAAGATTAAGGACTTCGCCAGCCCTTGACGGCTCTTGGCTACTCCGCCTTCGGTTCTGCTCAGGCCGGAGCCTGGAAACAGTCCACTGGGCTGTCTCCCAAGGGCTGACATCGCCAGGTGTCAGCCCTTGACGGCTCCAGCCATAAACCCTTTGACGTAGTACTTCTGGAGGGCTAGGAAGAGGATGGCTGCGGGGATCATCAGAATCACGACGCCAGCTTCGGTGGCACCGTAATCAATGACGCCCATAGTCTGCTGACGCATGTTCACCAAAGCGAGCGGCAGCGTGGCGTTCGACGAACTCGACAGGTACAGCGGAATCATGAAATTGTTCCAAGCCTCAAGGAAAGCAAGCAGACCGACAGTGACCATCGACGGCTTGACGACCGGCACCAGAATCTTAATCAACGACTGCAGGGAGTTGCAGCCATCGACCATGGCGGCCTCTTCCATATCCTTCGGAATCGCATCGAAAGCATTACGCATGATGAACGTGCTCATCGGCAGCTGGAACAAGGTAATAACCAAACCGACACCCAGCAAGGAATCGTTCAGACCAATATCCTTGTACCACACCATCAGCGGAATCAGCAGAGACGCATACGGCACCATCAAAATGGACAGCGTCACCATGAATCCGAGATTGCGGCCCGGATAGTCGAAACGGGAGAACGAATAGCCTGCGAGCGTGCACACCACCACGGAGAACACCACGGCGACCAACGTCACCACCACCGAGTTGAACAGGTACTTCGGCAGGCCTTCCTGGTAGCCGAACAACGTCAGATAGTTGTTCACACCCCAGCCCTTGGATTGTGCGGAACCAGGCTGCGGACTGAACGAGCAGACCACCACCCAGATCAGCGGCGAAATGAAGACCAGAGCCAGCAGACCTTCGAGAATATAGACGATTACGCGCTTCCACAATGGAGTAGTCATGTGAGTTCCCTCCCCTTGCTCACTTGGTGTTGTCGCGCATACCGCGCATCTGGATGGAATTGATCACTACGAGGGCCGCAAGCACGATCAGCGACAGTGCGGCCGCCATGCCCAGATCCTTCTTGGAATCGAATGCGAAGTTATAGATGAGCTGCACCACGGTCATGGTGGAATTGTTCGGACCGCCCTTGGTCAGAATGAAGAACTGGTCGAACGCGAGGATGGAACCGGTGACGCAGTAGATCAGACACATCACGATGGTCGGCTTCATCAGCGGCAGGGTGATGGAACGGAAAATGCGCCACGTGCCAGCACCGTCCATGCGCGCGGCCTCATACAGGTCGCCCGGAATGGCTTGCAGGCCGATCATCATGAGCAGCATGTAGTAGCCGGAGAAACGCCAGACGATCACAATAATGGTGGCCCACAGCGCGCTCTGGCCGGTGGCGAGCACGGAACCGCCCTCATCCATCAATCCGAAGAAGCTCAGGATCTTGGTGACGGGGCCCACCTGCGGGGAGTACAGCGCGTAGAACAGCAGCGAAGCGGAGGCGAGACCAGTTGCGGACGGCAGCAGGAAGCACGTGCGCAGCATATTGTTCCACTTGGTGCTTTCCTGCACGATCAGCGCCAGGCCAAGGCCGAGCACCAGCAGGAAAATCGTGACGATCACGGTGTATTCAAGTGTGAACAACACCGACTGTCCGAGCAGTTTATTTTCGAAAACCTTGACGAAATTCTCAGGGAAATTCCAACCACGGTTACCGCCCATCAACGACCAGCGGGAACCGGCCATGATGACGAGCAGCACGATTGGCACGAAGAACAGCATGATGATCATCAGCCAATCAGGCAGCGCATACAGCAGGCCACGACGGGTTGCCTCCGCCTTGGCCTTGGAACGATGCGTCTTCACTGGCGCAGCGTTCTTGGAAACAGTAGTCATATTCCCTCCTTGGAACACTTTTGGCGACTCTCTCTTGAATCGTTCGGGGTTTCGACATAAATGGCCAAGCGATTGGATATGCGTTTGGAAGTGCGATTCCGTCTCGTGCGGCCGTTGAAATCCGCCATGAAGACCGACATTGTTTTTGAAGTATTGTCGATCTCCATGGCAGACCACAACTGTGGTCTGTCGATTTTTGTTTTCGATATTCAGTTGTTCTTAAGTTATGTAAATCGGGGAAAGGAGAAAAGGAGGAGAAGTTTGTTTTCAGTGGCTCACCTCACTGACCCAGCACGTCGGTGATGGCCTGGTTGTCGGCCTTGAGATCGCCATCGCCCCAGACTGCGTTCTGGATGAGCAGCTGCCACGGGGAACCGGCTGCGTTGAAGGCCTCATTGAAAGCTGCGGACTTCGGGGTCTGGCCATTGCCGTCGATGATTACGGAGTTGATGGTCTGGACGCGAGGATCGGCATCGTCGTAGGCGGTCTTCAGGGTCTGGATGTTGGATGCGGTGTCGCCGTTGGCTGCGAAGACTTCCTTCTGGGCGTCATCGCTCATGAGCCATGCGAGGAAGTTCCAAGCCTGAGCGACGTGCTTGCAGTCCTTGGAGATGCCCATGCATCGCCGCCGAGGAACGTGGAGGTCTTGCCTTCCTTGGTGCCCGGGATCGGGGTGACACCGACTTCGAAGCCACCGTCCTTCTCAGCTTCGAACAGTGCGGTGGATGAGGTGTTCGGATACGGCATCACACCGATGTTGCCGTTGGCGAACGGAGCGGTCCAGGTGGCACCGGTTTCTTCCTTGGAACCTGCGCCCAAGCCGTTGGTGGTGTTGGCGAGTTCCTTGTAGGCGTCGAGCACGGCCTTCATGGAATCGTTGTCGAGGGTGGCTTCGGTGCCATCTGCGTTCATCACGGATTCGCCGTCAGCCCACACGGACGGGAACAGGTCGAACACGAGAGCGCCACCGGACTGGCCGGCCAAGTAGGAGCCTGCCACGCCGTCCTTGTTGAGGGCCGCGACCGCCTTGGCCTGCTCAACGAACTCGTCGATGCTGCTCGGACCCTTCTCCGGGTCAAGACCTGCTTCCTTGTACAGATTCTTGTTCCATACCATCACGGAAACGTCGGTGATGAACGGCAGCGTGTATTCCTTGCCATCCACGGTACCGGCTTCAATGTGGCCCTGCTGCAGGTCGGACTTGTTGTCGAGTCCGTCGATCTGCTTGGTGATATCGGTGAAGATGCCTTCAGAAGCCCAGTACGGAATACGCACCACGTCACCGGCGAGAATGTCCGGAAGGGAATCAGTCTGGGAAGCACCACCAACCTTGCCTTCCATATCGTCGTTCGGAATGATTTCCAGCTTGACCTGGTTCTTGTGGGAGGCGTTGTAGGCCTTCACCGCGTTCTTGGCCTGACGCTCCAGCGGAGAACGGGTCCACAGAGTGATCTCAGTGCCGTCATCAGTGCCGGCTGCCGGAATATCGGCCGGAGCCGCGGATCCACCACTGCTGGAACCACCGCCGCATGCAGCCATCGGAATAAGCAACGCGGTTGCCGCGATGCCGGCAATAACGCGAGTGACCTTGTTGAAAGACACCATGTCTACTTCTTCTCTATGTATCGCTCAGCTTTGAGCCATCCGGCGGGCCTTCCGCCGTCTGCCTTCACGATTTCCGGTGTTCTCCTTCGATTGAACCGTAGTGCGAAGCCTTTTCTCAGTATATGGTTTTCTCCAGATTTGCAAAATCGCTTTCGCACATCAGAATGCAAAGGTATTCATGTCGATAAAACCGTTATAAATAAACGATTCTTAGCATTTTAAGAATCGTTTATGACAGCAAAAAATGACGTGAGATGCAGAAAATGCGAAAGAAAAATGTGTTCATTTTCGCAAATGCGAAAGTTTCGCAATTTGCAAGTGAAAATGTCAGCAATCGGCTATATAAAGCCGTTTTGTCCACTTTTTGACACGATGCGAAAACTTTCGCAGTTTTGTCGTATAATATTACGCAATACAAGGGCGGCGAAGCGCATCGACGCGCAGCCAACGTTTTCGTCACACCGTAAAAAGGGGAACATCATGGCAACTGCAGATACTCACTCAACAGCAAGGCTTGAAGATGTAGCAGCGCTGGCCAACGTGTCTTTGGCAACGGCTTCAAAGGCGCTGCATGGCAAACCGCGCGTCAGCGAAGACACCCGCGAGCGCGTGATGGAGGCAGCGCGGCAACTCAACTATTCCCCGAACAAGCTGGCGCAATCGTTGGCAAGCGGCAGAAGCGGAACCATCGGTTTGGTCACTTCCGATCTGCAAGGCCGTTTCTCCACGCCTATTCTTATTGGCGCCGAAAACGAGCTGCGCGCACAATCGACATCGGTACTACTCGCCAATGCTCGCGGTGACGATGCGCTGGAACGCAGCCATGTAGAGAAACTGCTGTCGCTGAAAGTGGACGGCCTGCTGATTGTGCAGTGCGAGACGAATCCGCGCCCGTCGCTGGGGCGTGATTGGGGCGTGCCGCTGGTGTATGTGTATGGTCCTTCCACCGACACCAACGATTGTTCGGTGACGTGTGACAATGTGGACGCCGGGCGCATGGCCGTGAATCATTTGATTTCGTGCGGACGCAACCGTATCGCCATTATTGGCGGCGATGAAACGTATACGGCCTCCACCGACCGCACCAAGGGCGCGTTGGAAGCGTTGGCCGAGGTTGGTTTGGAACCGGCTGGCCCGATTCGCTATGGCCGTTGGGACGAGAATTGGGGGCGTGCCGCCACCAGACTGCTGCTCGACCAAGGCGTGAAGTTCGCGCGTGGTATGCCAGAGCGATCAGCTGGCACGAGGATGCATTGACGCGTTGAAGTCGCAGCATCTACGCATTCCTGAGGATGTGGCGGTGATCGGCCACGATAATTGGGACGTGCTCACCAAGAGCTCCCGCCCGCCGCTGACCAGCATCGACAATGAAACGGAACTCATCGGCCGTAAAGCCGCCCGCTACCTGATGGACGCCATCAACGGCCAGCCCCACCACGGCACGGAATACCTCCCCTGCCGCCTCATCCACGCGAATCCACTCTCCCCCTAGACTAGTGTCATCGCTTTTTGTTGGAACGTCCCTTGAAGTAAATGTCGAACACGATCCAGACGGACAAAACGAACGCGATCACATAGCCGAGGAAACCAACGATCGGAATACCGAAAATCACCGGTTTGATGCCCGCATAGTACACGATCGACGAGCCGATGAACAATCCGACGACGATCAGCGCCATCGTAAGCCTGTTCACCATGTTGGCAAGCAGATGGATCGGTTCCTGCGAGCCGACCATCTCCATATTCACGCGCAACTGGCCGCGCGTAAGCATACGGGAGGCCACTTTCAGCTCATTGGCGGCAGCGAGCAGGCTGTGCAGCGCCTGATGGCCTTCGATAACCAGCGATTTCGCCTCATCCTTGGCGAAATCCTTCTTCGCGTGCTTGCGGCGATATGGTCGGAGATGATCTGAATCATATTCACGTCTGGAATGAACTCGTCGAGCAGGCCTTCCAAAAGTGACCAGCGCACGCCCGACCGTGGTGACGGTGCTCGGCACTTCAATGCCGTGTCGTTGCGCCATTTGCGTCAATGCGGTGAGCATGGCGGCGATATCCAGCTCGGCCAAATCCACTGTGCCGAATTCCTTGACGATCACATCCAAGTCGGCCAATAACGCCGGATAATCCTCCGGATCGGCCTCGGCACCGGCGAAACGCAGCAGACCGTCGGCAAGCGCGGGCGAATCCTGTTTGGCGACCGCGAAAATCATGTCTTTCAAGACGGAACGGGTTTTGGCATTAAGCGGCCCGTCATGCCTAGGTCGAGCAGCACGATCTGCCCACCGCGCACCATGATGTTGCCCGGGTGCGGATCCGCGTGGAAGAAGCCTTCGTCAAGCACTTGCGTGGCGTAATTGTCGACCAGTTTGGTGCCGATTTCCTTCAGATCGTAGCCCGCTTCGATGAGCTCATCAGGATGCGAGACGGAAATGCCTTCGACGTAGTCCATGACCACCACGTGTTCGGTGCACAGGTCGGAGTATGCTTCGGGCAGTCCATGTATTTGTAGTGTTCGCAGAATCGTTTGAATTCCGCCAGATTTCGCGCTTCGATCATGAAGTCGGTTTCGGCTTCGAAGGTGTCCCACAGTTCTTCGACCACGCCGGAGAGATCGACCACTTGGGCGCTGGGCATGGTTTTTGGCGGCTATTCGTGCGATGGTGCGCATGATGGACACATCCTGTGCCATGGTTTCGCGCACGCCCGGGCGTTGCACTTTGACGGCCACATCTTCTCCGGTAGTGAGTTTCGCACGATGCACTTGCGCGAGGCTTGCCGATCCGAGCGGTGTGGCGTCGATATGGTCGAAGATTTCGCCTGCCGGGCGTCCGTATTCGTCTTCCAGCACTTGCAGGACGGTGCCGTACGGCATGGGGTCGGCGTCGGCGCGCAGTTTGGCGAGTTCGTCGCAGAACGATTGGGGCAGGATTTCGGAGCGCATGGACAGGATCTGTCCGACTTTCACGAAAGTTGGGCCAAGCGCTTCGAACATGAGCCGCATTTTGACGGGGGTCAGGCCGTGCACAATGTCGAATTGGTTGACGATTTGCGCGATTTGCGCAAGTCGCTTCAGTTTGCCTCGACGAGTCAGGTGGTAGCGCTGCGAGAATGAGTCTTTACGCGGGCCGAACAGTCCGATGGTTTCGGATTGCGTAAAGGTTGCGTCGTTCTGCTTGCCTTGCGATTGCGGGATTCCCGTTTTTCCCGCGGATTTGGCTGCCGTTGCCGCAGCCGCGTCGGACGAGGGGTTCGCCGTCGGATTGATCACCGCGTTGACTCGGTCGGAAAGTGTGACCGGCTCCACGCTTTCGGGTCGGGCCGCATCCGGCTCGATCGGGGAATTCAAAGACATATCGCTGCTCGCAAACGTTGGTCGGATTACGATGAGTGGGATTCATGAGGAGACTTGCGTCCCGCGTATTTCATGCGATTCGCATGTTTCGCACGTTTCTTACGTTCCGCACACGGCCGTTCGCATGTTTCGCAAGTTCCGCATAACAAATCGCCGTCTGAACGTGATGCGACGAGCAGACGGCGACGTGAACGATTGAACGTTACTCGGCTTTGGCTTCAGGTTCGGCTTCCTTGGTTTCCTCTGCAGCCTTGGCTTCAGAGGATTCCTTGACCTCCGCGACCTTGTGCTTGAGTTCGGCGTTGAGGGCCTTGCCCTGCTCGACGGTCAGCTCGCCCTTCTTGACGAGATCGTCAACGATTTCCTGGCTCTTCTCAACCGTGGTCGCCAAAGCGCCAACGCCGGCGAGGAAGACCTTACGCAGGCCGTCACCAAAATCAAAATCAGCCATGATTACCTCCTTAGGTGATGGTGGTACCCACTCTATCGCATTTTCTTCACAAATAACGTCAACGAAACTAGTCAATCGTTACAATTCTGCGGAAGACTCGCTGCCGTATGCTCACAGCGTACGAAAACGCGAAAACTACGAAACAGCGCGAAAACAATCAGCGCGGGCGTGACATGGCCACGCGACGCGCGTTGCTGGCAATCGTGTTGATGCGATCAAGTTCCGCACGCTGCGCTTCCGTCTGCCCTGCAGCGGCCGGATCGAACGAACCATACCGGCGTTCTGCGGCGGTGCGGATCAGAAAATCGGCGATCGCGGGGTTTTTCGGCAGCAGCGAGCCGTGCATGTATGTGCCGATCACATTGTTGACGCGGGCGCCTTCCGTATGATCCTCGCCATTATTGCCGGTGCTATCCGCGTCGACGGTGCCGAGCGGCTGCACGCCTTCGCGCAGGAAGGTTTGGCCGGAATGGTTTTCGTAGCCGATGATGTCACCGAAATCGGCGGAATGCTCGGTCAGATTGCCGATCATGCGCACTTCCTGACCGACCGTGTACGCGCCGATCACGCCGATGCGTCGAGCCGGGAGCCATCCACCGTTTCGAAATATTCGCCGAACAGCTGGTACAGACCGCAAATCATGAGCATGGGGGTGCCGCCGGCGGCCAGCGATCGCAGCAGGTCGGCGCGTTTGAAGAAGTCGTCGATGATTTTCTTCTGGCCGGTGTCTTGGCCGCCGCCGCCCAGAATCATGTCGACGTGTTCGGGCCACGCGTCGCCCTGATTGTAGGCGTGCACGCGCGGCTCGTAGCCGTATAGGGCGAGACGGCGCTGGATGGTGAGCACGTTGCCGGAGTCGCCGTAAATGTTCATGTCTTTCGGATATAGCGACACGATGTCGATTACCTGGCTCATATCGTCTCCCTCATGCGGTTCATACGTTCTTCATGCGTTTTCATGCGTTGCGCGGATTCGCGCTGTTATTTGCCCACGCCAGCGTCGGCGACTTCGGCGATTTTGCCGAGCGCGGCTCGCGTTTTTGAGCATTGCCGTGTATGTGCAGTAAATGTGCTTGGGGGTGCCCGGATTCGCGTTCACGAACGTGAGACGGCCTCTTCAAGTTCCGTGTTGACGCTATTCACCGGCACCTGATCGTATTCGAGGCGCAACGCCATGTCCCAGGCACGCACGCCCGAAACCATGGCCACACCGGTGTCTCGCAGCGAGGAGAAGTCCACGTCCCACAGCCAGCTCATGTCACGCCCGTCGGCGTATTCGTCGTTGATGGCGATCATGGTGTCGCAGCCTTCAGGGGTGAAGGATGCGAGCGACAGACGGAATCCCATGGGGTTTTTGACGAGCAGCAGCTCCACCGGCGAACCGTTCACGTCGATGACCTCGCCGCGTCCGAACGCCGGAGTGACTTCGGCTGCCGCGTCGATCATGGCTTGCGTGGTGGAATGCGCGAAGTCGATCATGCGCTGTGAGATTCCCACTTGTCGCAATAGTTCGTCGGTTACGTTCTGCTCGAACGGCAGGAACATTGCTTGCGCATCGGCCACGACCGCTCGCACGACGGCCAGCGCGGCCGCCGCGTTGTACAGGTTGTACACGCCTTCCAGTCTCACACCGGTTTCGTACGTTTCACCGTCGATGCCGAAACTGGCACGATGGTCGCCCACGGCAAGCAAGGTCACGTCAGCTGGTAGCTGTTCCGCAATTGCCGCATCTCCCGATTTTTCTGCATTTTCCCCAGTTTTCGCAATCGCTGCAGCATCGTCAATCTCAATATTTGCGGACGATGCAGTATCGACTGTCGTGCGCATGTCGTCGTCGGACGGGAAGAAGCTGCGCAACGACCCGTCAAGACCGAAATAGCGCACTTCCACACCATCTTCAGTATGTGCGACGTCAGCAAGTCGTGCGATGCGTGGATCCTCACGATTGAGCACTACGGTTCCGGTGGTCGCTTCGGCGGCTTTGCTCAGCAGTCGTGCGGTATTGTCGATTTCGCCGAAACGGTCGAGCTGGTCGCGCATCACGTTGAGCAGCAGGCAGTAGTCGGGTTGCACTTGTTTGACGAAATGCACCGCGTACGCTTCGTCGAGTTCCAGTACGGCGATGTCGGCGTCCAGTTTGCCGCCGAGCGAGACTTCGGCCAGCAGCGACGAGACCACGCCGCGGGTGAAATTCGATCCGGTCGGATTGGTGAATACCTTCAATCCCAACGATTCCAGCATGCTTGCCACCATGCGCGTGGTGGTGGTTTTGCCGTTCGTGCCAGACACGAGCACCACGCCAAGCGGTAGCTGCTGCAGGGTGCGTGCGAGAAATTGCGGGTCGATCCGTTCCACGATTTTGCCGGGGAACGCGCTGCCGCCGCCATGTGCCAGGCGGGAGGCCGCACGCACGGCCTTGCCGATCAACGGCGTTGCGAATGAGTTCCACGCCATGCTATACCTCCTGTTGGCTCTGGTAGTCCTGCGGCATATCTTTGAACTTGGAGTATGCGCCAAGGAACGCGAGATTGACGTCTGCGTCGGACCGTTACGATGCTTCGCCATGATGATATCGGCCTCGCCCGGGCGATCTTCCTTGTCGTAGCGTCCGGCCTGTGCACGAGGAACACCACGTCGGCGTCCTGTTCGATAGAACCGGATTCGCGCAAATCCGAAAGCTGCGGCTTTTTATCCTGACGCATTTCGGGGCCACGGTTCAGCTGGCTCAGCGCCACCACCGGCACTTCCAATTCCTTGGCAAGCAGCTTCAATGCACGCGAGAAATCAGACACTTCCTGCTGACGGCTTTCCACGGCCTTGCCGGAAGTCATGAGCTGCAGGTAGTCGATCACCACTAATTTCAGATCGTTCGTCTGCTTCAATCGGCGGCATTTCGCACGGATCTCCATCAAACTCATGTTCGGACTATCGTCGATGAATAATGGTGCGTTCTGCAGTTTATCCTGTAGATTATTGAGGATATTCCAACGTTCCTGCGTGATTTCTTCCGCTCGGCGCATGGCTGACAGCGGAATATTCGCTTCCGCCGAAATGATTCGTTGCGCAAGTTCGGTTTTGCTCATTTCCAAGCTGAAGATCACGGACGTCATATTGTGGTGCAGCGCCGCAGCTCGCGCGAAATCAACGCCGAGCGTGGACTTACCCATGGCCGGTCGGCCTGCAACGACGATCATCTGGCCCGGCTGCAGGCCTTGCGTCACGTCGTCGATGTCACGGAATCCGGTTGGCACGCCTTTGGAAACCTCGCCGTTTTGCAGTCGGTCGATTTGGTCGAGGGTATCGGTGATGACGGTGCCGATCGCGCGTAATCCTGCCTCACTTTGCCGGTCGACATTTTCGTAGACTTCGGCCTGTGCCAGGTTGACGCGTCTTCGGCTTGGGATCCTTCGGCGGTGTAGCCGAGCTGTGCGATTTTGGTGCCGGCTGCGATCACATTGCGCAGGATGGCACGCTGGTGGATGATGTCGGCATAGAAGGTTGCGTTGGCTGCGGTCGGCACGGATGCGACGAGGCTGTGCAGATAGTCGGATCCCCCCACTTTTTCGAGGTCGCCGTCTTTGAGCAGCTGGTTGGCCACCAGCACCGCGTCGACGGGCTGCGATGCGGAGAACAGGTTGATGATGGCTTCGTACACGGTTTGGTTGCGCGGCTGGTAGAAGTCGGTGATGTCAATCATCTGCGAGACTTCGCCGATGGCGTCTTTGCTCATGAGCATGCCGCCGAGCACCGCCATTTCGGCGGCGTCGTCATGTGGCGGCACACGGTCGAAGATGGCGTCGCGAATAGCCCGTTCCCCGACGCGCCGGAAATGCTGCCATTGCCTGAAAACCGCGGTTTTGCCCTTGATTCAGGCCATTGTTCCAAGAATTGCTCTCCGCCATGCTTCTCCAGCTCTTCGATGTGTGGTGTACCGGGAAAAACCATAATACCTGTGCCACTTCACGAATGATGTTGCGATGAGATTCTGGAGGAATCTCCGCATTGGCAGGATCGGAATCACCCGACACGCGCGAATCGGTTCGCTGTGGATAAGAAAGCCGAAAAACCCGAGTTATCCACATACTGGGGATAACTATGTGGAAAACATATCGAGTTATCCACCAAATGGGGATAACCAAGTGGACAACTTGGGGACATCTTCCGTACGGGTGCCCATTCCCCCGGTTGTGACTTGCTTAAGTGAACCGAAGGTGATATGTTCCCCACTTTTTCTTAAACGATGGGTTTCCGACGACGCGGCGGGTACCGCATCGGCAATCATGTCGCTTTGCCGGGCATTCGCTCACAGCCTACGCGGCCTCACATGTGGTAGCGGGTGGCGTTGTACATGGTTCGGACAAGGGTTTCGCGCCATTTACTCCAGCCGTACTGTTTGGAAATGGTCTCGCCGGCCGTGGCACCCAACGACGAACCGTCAGCACGAGTCAGATCGAACAGCATGTCAAGCAGCAGCGGATCATGATCAAGACGAGACGCCAACTCGTCACCAACATTCGGATCATTCGGATTCTGACCAGTCGCAAACTCCGACAACGTAAGATGCTCACGCACCAACAACGTGACCCACCAAATAATGTCACGGTCAAAACCCATGCGTTTCAACACCATGGACGCATGACGCGCACCCTCCGCCGCATGATCGGCAACCCCCGGACGCTTGCCGACATCATGCAAAATACCAGCCAACAGCAACGCCTGATAATGCCGATCATCATAACGGTTTCCACGAGGTGTTTCACGACCAAGCCGCGTGACCACCTCAACCGAATGACGGTCAATCGTGTAACGGTGCGCGGCCGAAGCGCTCGGACGATTACGAATCGCCAGCCATTCCGGAATCAGCCGACCCGGAATATCGACAAAATCAATCTCCTCCCACACCTGCAACAACGCGGGACCGCTCGCAAGCAAACGCAAGAACAGACTACGCGACTCATCATTCCACGTGCGATCATCGATCGGACACGACTTCAGATTCTGCAACGTGCCGGGCGCGATCGGCAGACCAAACTCAGCCGCAGCAACAGCAGCCCGCAACGCAAGACACGGATCGGACTTCGGATCGGCACCCGGCGCAAGCACGATCTCCTCCTCATGCTTGGCGATACCGGGCGCAATCACATCAAACGTAGGCGCCTGACGCTTACCGCCGCCACGAGGCTGGAACACCTGGAAAAACGCAAAACGAGGCTTCTCATGAGTCAACGAATGCTCAGCGCGAGAAGCCGTGGAATCAAGCGAAAACGCGATCTGGCGACCAACACGCGCAAGCAACGTCTGCAAATCATCAATCGACTTCGCCTCACGCTCGCCATTCGGCAACGTCGGATCAGCCAAACCCAACATCGCCGAAACCCTCGCCTGATAAGGAGCAAGCAACATGTTCGTGTCTTTATTGGCCACCAAATGAATGCAATCGCGCACATCCAGCAACCGTTCGACGGCATCGTCATACTGGCCGTGCGGGCGGTCGGCAAGCCAAGAAGCGGCAAGCGCGGAGACCAGCACGGAATCGCGCAAACCGCCGCGAGACTCCTTAATATCAGGCTGATTGCTATACGCCATACGGCCGAACTCATCCAAACGAGACTTGGCGGAGCCCAACAATTCGGGCAAGCGCTTACGTGCGGCCCTACGCCAACGCTCCAAAATGGAGACGGCCGTGGATTCGATCAGCTGCGTATCGCCCGCAATCGGCACCACATCCAGCCAACCCATCGCAGCAGGCAAATCATGGTCGGTCACCGCCTCGCACTGCGCGCGGGTACGCACCGACTGGTCAAGATCAAGACTCGAATCCCAAATCGGATACCACAATTTGTTGGCAAGCTCATTGAGCTGCCGGTCAGTGAGTGCGTGAGGCTCATAAATGACCACCAAGTCAAGATCGGAACTCGGTCCCACTTGGCCGCGGGCCAACGAACCCACCGCGCCAAGACCAATGCCGGACTGCGGAACGTCAAAAGACACCGTCTGGCAAGCCTCCTGCCACAATTGTTTGAGGCAATCCATGGCCAGATCCGTACGAGCCTTACGTTTCGCCGCACCATTGCGGTACACGCCGTCGGCATCCGGCTGACTCATATCCATGAAACGTTGTTTAAGACCATCAACCGCTGAAGTCATAGCAAATCCTTGAAAATCTTCGCAAAAGCAAGCAAATCTGAGCAGATAAAGCGAAAGCGGGGAAATACGAAGCAAAAAATATGACGCGAAAATCGTATGAAAATCCCCGCACGGCGCGAAGCACGTACGGGGATCTGTCTATTGATAACCCGAACCCAAGCCCGGGGCCCTTAATATCTATCCGAATGAATTATCAGATAGCGGCAGAGCCGGTCTCGCCGGTACGCACGCGGGTCACCGAATCAAGCGGGGCAACCCAGACCTTGCCGTCGCCGATGGTGCCGGAGCCGGCGGACTTGACGATCACACCGACCAGAGTCTCGGCATCGGCGTCATCGGACAGCACCTCGACGCGAATCTTCGGAATGAGATCCACGGTGTATTCGGCGCCACGGTAAACCTCGGTGTGGCCACGCTGGCGGCCGTAACCGTTAGCCTCAGACACGGTCAGACCGTGAACACCTGCGGCAGCGAGGGCTTCCTTGACATCGTCAAGCTTATGCGGCTGAATGATAGCGGTAATGAGCTTCATCTCACTTCACCTCCTTGAGAACAGAGCTGGCGGTACCAGCAAAATCGTAAGCACGTTCGCCCTGATCGGCAAGATCGATACCGCCGACTTCCTGAGCTTCGGTGACACGCCAACCAATCGTCTTCTCCAGAGCGAAGGCGATGATGCCGGTGACAACAGCGGACCAGATGATGGCAACGAGGGCAACGATGAGCTGCACAACCAGCTGCTTCCAGTCGCCGCCCGCGAACAGACCGGTACCTTCGCCGAAGAAGCCGATGAGCACGGTGCCGGTGAAGCCGCCAACGCCGTGGACGCCGACAACGTCGAGAGAATCATCGTAGCCGAGCTTGAACTTCAGGCCGCAAGCGAGGCAGGTGAGCACGCCGGCGATGGCACCGAGCACGATGGCCCACAGCGGGGAAACCACGATCGGCGGCCGGAGTGATGGCAACCAGACCTGCGACGATGCCGGAAGCGGCACCCATGGCGGTGTAGTGGCCGGTGCGGATCTTCTCAGTGAAGCCCCAAGAGAGCATTGCGGCGGCGGTTGCGGCGGAAGTGGAAACCCAAGCGTAGCCTGCGGTGCCATTGGCTGCGAACGCGGAACCAGCGTTGAAGCCGAACCATCCGAACCACAGCAGGAAGGCGCCAAGCATCACGAACGGAACATTGTGCGGACGGAACGGCTGGGTGCCGAAGCCCTTGCGCTTGCCGATGATCAACACGATCACCAGAGCGGCGACTGCAGCGTTGATGTGCACGACCGTACCACCTGCGAAATCGTGGGCGGCAGCGCCGATAGCCTGGGAGATCGCGCCGTCAGCGCTCAGCAGACCGCCATTCCACACCATGTGGGCGAGCGGAGCGTAATCGAAGGTAATCCACAGCGCGACGAAAATCATCCACGTGGAGTACTTGACACGTTCAGCGATAGCGCCGCAAATCAGAGCGACGGTAATCATGGCGAATGCGGACTGGAACGCCACATCGACGCTGACCGGGTAGTTGTTGGAGTTCAGCGAAGCCGACGTGAAGACACCGCCGTCGGAAACCATGGAATCCTTCAGCAGGAAGCCTGTGGCCGGATCACCGAAGACACCGCCGACCGAAGTGCCTGCGTAGGCGATGGACCAGCCCCACAGCACCCAGATCACCATTGTGACGGACAGAGCGGCCGCCTCCATAATCATCATGTTCAGCACGGCCTTTGCGCGGACCATGCCACCGTAGAAGAACGCCACACCCGGCGTCATGAGGAACACAAGGGACGCGGACGTCAAAATCCACGCGGCATTTCCAGAATCAAGCTGACCCATGTCACCCTCCTCTTTCTTTCTTTTCGATTTCACATTTCCGGCCCCATCGTATGGGGCTGACAAAACGGTATGGAACGCCGCCCGCGTTTTGAAAACGTTACGACGTGTTACAGCAAGGTAACGCCATCTCGCCATTACGTCAACCGAAAACGGCGGAATAAAGCGGCTGGCACGTTTTGTTTCAGATTGCGCACCGCTCTCAGGCCAAACCACTATCAGCCCATTTTTCAGCGTATCTGTCTTATATAGGCGAAATAGGACTGGTCGGGGGTAAAAAGAAAGCCTCCCCGCGCGGGGAGGCTTTCTCGGGAGCGCAATCAGCTCAGGCGAGGATGCCGTCGACGAAGCTTCCGGATCGAACGGGGCGAGATCGTCCGGGCCTTCACCGAGGCCGACAAGCTTGACGGGCACGCCAAGCTCCTTCTGCACGGAAATCACAATGCCACCCTTTGCGGAGCCGTCGAGCTTGGAGAGCACCACACCGGTAATGCCGATGGCTTCGGCGAACACCTTGGCCTGGGTCATGCCATTCTGGCCGGTGGTGGCGTCGAGCACGAGCAGCACCTCGTCGACCGGAAGGTTCTTTTCGGTAACGCGGCGGATCTTGCCGAGCTCGTCCATGAGGTTCGCCTTGTTCTGCAGGCGGCCCGCAGTGTCGATGATGAGCACGTCGGCGTTCTCTTCCTTGGCCTTGGCACTGGCCTCGAATGCGACGGACGCGGATCGGCGCCGTCCTTGTCGGAACGCACGACCGGGGACGCCGACCTGGCACCCCAAGTTCCAACTGGTCGGCGGCTGCCGCGCGGGAAGGTATCGGGCAGCGCCCAACATGACCTGCTTGCCTCGGAAACAAGCAGGCGGGAAGCTTGCCCGCAGTGGTGGTTTTGCCCGTGCCGTT
>ENA-OQAL01000123-OQAL01000123.1-human-gut-metagenome-genome-assembly--contig:-NODE-123-length-19332-cov-4.111950_pt1 | contig 19332 bp, 19 predicted proteins | sample MGYA00242491_ERZ504519 | MGnify/ENA primary metagenome ERZ504519 (study PRJEB26092, sample SAMD00036260) | human gut metagenome | host: Homo sapiens | study: EMG produced TPA metagenomics assembly of... | reverse complement strand
ACGTACTTTTCCATGATACACACTTTTCTGTCCAGGAAAGTGAAAGTTCTGTTTTTGTTAATGCTTTACTCATTGTCTTGTTATGTTTAGTAATGAATAGAATTCATTTATGGTTTATGCCTGCGGCGTTTTTTCCGGTTCTTTAGCCGTACGCGTAGTTTTTCTTTTCTGCTTTCTCTTTCTCCTCGAATTTTTCGTAAGCCTCCACGATGCGTGTCACCAGTTTATGGCGTACGATGTCTTTCTTGTTCAGTTCGATGAAGCTGATGCCCTTCACTCCTTTCAGAATCTTGATGGCCTGCACGAGTCCGGAAGTCTGCGAAGCGGGAAGGTCAATCTGTGTCATGTCTCCCGTGACATCATTTTTGGTGTTCATACCCATACGGGTGAGAAACATCTTGATTTGCTGGGTAGTCGTGTTCTGGGCTTCGTCCAGAATAACTACGGCATCATTCAGCGTACGTCCACGCATGAAAGCCAGTGGGGCAATCTGTATGACATTCAGCTCCATGTATTCCTTCAGCTTGGCGGCCGGAATCATGTCCTGCAAGGCATCGTACAGCGGTTGTAGGTAAGGGTCGATTTTATCCTTCATGTCGCCTGGCAGGAAACCCAATTTCTCGCCCGCTTCCACGGCAGGGCGGCTCAGGATGATTTTTTTGATTTCCTTGTTCTTCAGCGCCCGTACTGCCAGTGCTATGGCGGTATAGGTCTTACCTGAACCGGCAGGACCGATAGCAAAAATCATGTCATTCTTTTCAAACTCCTGCACTAGTTTCAGCTGGTTCTCGCTTCTGGGGATGATGGGCTTACCCGTCACACTGAACACGATGGCGTTTCCCGCCTTTTCCGTTTTAGGCGCATTGCCTTTTACGATGTCGAGAATCGTTTCCTCATTGAGCGAGTTATATTGCACGCAATATTTTTCCAGTGCAAGAACGGCTTCTTCGAAGGCACACATTTCCTCCTCATCTCCCATGACCTTGATGACATTGCCGCGTGCCACTATTCTCAGTTTCGGGAACAGGGCCTTGATCATTTGTATGTGGGCGTTGTTGGGGCCGTAGAAGATTACCGGGTCGATATCTTCGAGTACAATATGTTTCTCTATCATTTAGCTTGTTCTGATTCGCTTATATGCTTTATTTTTTGCAAAAATAATCATAACTTTTTGATTGTAGAATGAGAAAGCAGCAGAAAAATATCCTACTTCAACTCTTTCATTTTATAGCGTTCGCCGGTTGCTTTTACCAGTTCCTGCAAGAATTCCTTGCTGTATCCCGGACGGTCCAGCGGAGCTGTGTTTCCTGTTTTCGGACGTTGCAGCTGTCCGTTCTGCATGCGTTTTACCGCACCGTCGTTGTAGCGTACAATCAAAAATTCTCCCAACTTCTTCCAGCTGTCTACAGCAGTCTGAGCCGTCATGTGGGTATAGTTGGTCAGGTATTCTTTTGCCTTGGCCGGATTCTGCTGATACAGTTTCAAGGCTGCACTTTCAATGCCTTCCTGCGATTGTGCATAGGTATCTTCCAGCGTATTCTGTACGGTGCGCATGTCTTCCACCATCAGGTTGTAGCGCGGACGAATCATGTCGGCCACCCAGTTGTAGATCCAGAAAGCAGAGTCCCATGAGAAAGTTACGCAGTCGCCGTTCTCCTGCTGATACGGATAAGGTACCTTGTCTGTGTTGCAGTACACCGGAGTGAACACCGTCATGTTGGCATCGTCCAGTCCGAACCAGAGCACACCACCGATGGCGTCGGGCAGGGTAGAGCGCATCTGCGATACGAATACGAACGCACTCTGCTGAGTAGAGATGGGGCGTTCGTTGAAATATTCCTGACCGTCAACGTTGAACGTCAGCGGAGACAGACGGTAAGGCATCTGGAAGCAGCCGGCTCCCATGTCTTTTGTAATGTCGAGGGCCGTACCTTCGTAGTGGTCACGCATGGCGTGCTGGATGTCGCGAACAGAAACCTTGTTGTCAGGTTTTACGTACAAAGGCATCGGTTCCTTGCTGTCACCTTGAATGTAAGAAAGGTAAGACTGTCCGGTTGATTTGCTGAACATGTTGTAGAAACTCCATACACGTGCTTCGCAGAAACGCAGGCCGCTAAAGTCGAGCGGGCAATAGGCATCGGCAAAGCTGAAATCCTTGTTTACCCCACTGAAATAACCTTTCTCACGGGCAAATGAAATGACATCGGGCGAGTACAGACAGTTTTCTTGTCGTTCATGTCAAATTTATGGATGCGGCTCTGGTTGGCATGTGCGGCAATGCAGTCGTCCGGAATGCGTACAGCCACCCATACGGCTCCTTTCACGCCCGGTCCCTTACCAATCATTTCCATAATCCATGCTTCGTTCGGGTCGGCAATGGAGAAAGACTCACCGCTGCTGTAATAACCGTATTCCTTCACTAAGTCAGTCATCACCTTGATGGCTTCCTTGGCGGTGCGTGAACGTTGCAGTGCCACGTAAATCAGGCTTCCGTAGTCCATGATGCCGGTGCTGTCCACCAGTTCCGGACGTCCGCCGAAAGTCGTTTCTCCGATAGTAACCTGAAATTCGTTCATGTTGCCGATGACATTGTACGTCTGTTTGGCTTCCTTGATTTTACCGAGGTATTTGCCCGAATCCCAGTCGTAGATGTCGCGCATGGTGCCCGGAGCATGCTGTGCAGCCGGGAAATGGCACAGATAGCCGAACATACCGTAAGAATCGGCAGAGTAAGAAACGATGACGGAACCGTCGGCCGAAGCCTTCTTTCCTACGATGAAGTTTGTACATGCCCATCCGTTGGCCATGTATGCTGTCAGCAGAAGGACAGCCAGCAGTAATCTTTTCATTTTCATACGAACAGATTGTTTTTTATGATTTAAAATAAAAGGCGGTTTTAAAATTTGTATTCTTTGCGTGTCATGTTTCCGCATTGGTCGGTTACCGTCACTTCCAGTTTGTGCGATACCCCTTTCTTTACTTTCTCCGGGTTCTGAATCACTAAAATGCCTTTTTTCAGGCCAAACAATACGAACTTGCCGTCGATGTATACCTTGTAGCTTCCGATGCCCGATTCCATATCCTTTATCCGGAAACGGATATTTCGGCTGGTGCGCCATCCGCCCTGACCGATAGGAGTGATTTGCGGGGCAATGGTATCCACGTCCACAGAGAAGGTGCCGAGTGAGCGTACGCGTGTCTTTATCCATCCGTTGGCGTATTTTCCTCCCATGGAACTTCGCCATTTTCCGGCTTTCTGCACGATGTAGTATTTCGTGGTGTCGGCCACGGGCATGTGGCGCAGGCCGATGGACAAGTCGCAGTAGCTGTGAATGGGTGTTCGTCCGGCATCCAGTATGTAGTCAAAGGCGATGTGTGAACTGTCTCCCCGCATGTCCGTGCGGAGCGGAACATCCTCGTACACATAATAGCGTGGCACCACCAGTTCCATACCCGGTTTCTGAATGACGTTGGTCCGGTTCCAATATAGCATTTCATTGGCTTCCGGCTTGTATTCAGGAATATCCTGCCGTTTACCCTTTACGATAAATTGATAGGTCCTGCGATTTCCAAAGTTGTCTTCCAGTACATACCGGAAGTGATAATCCCTTTCCTCGTCGATGGTCACAGCTCCCCGGTTCTCGTTGGGGTGCAGCAGTCGCAGCCGGTTGCCCGGAAGCTTGTAAGAACGCATAATGAGCCGGCGGGTGCGGGTCAGTTCCTCATAGTCGGTAAAGCCGTTGATCATCCGGTTTTCATCGGGTAGTACCTTGTCGGTTGTGCTGTTGAATACCTGCACAGAGTCTACATACAGCGTAACCGAGTGCACCCCGTAGAAATTCGACGTACCGTCCATGTAATCTTTGGCGCTGATGCCAGTATAAATCTCTCCCCAAGCGTGTACAGGCTGTTTCAGGTTGCCGATAGCGAGGAGTTTCTTATGGCTGGACCCGTTGACCACCCCTTTCCCCTGTATGGGATAAATACCGATGAGGCTGCCTACAGGTGCCTTGCTGTCTTTCAGCAGATGCTTGAAATACGGCATCGGGTCAATGTATTCCCCCGTTTCAGTGCGTCGCAGCTCCAGGTGCAGGTGAGGTCCGGCCGAAGCCCCTTCATTACCGCTTAGGGCAATGATGTCTCCCTTTTTCACCGGGAATTGTCCGGGCTGGAATTTCAGGTCGCACACAAACGTTTCATGCGCATACTGATATTGGCGTACGTAAGCTTGTATATTTTTTGCGAAGGAAATCACGTGTCCATACACCGAAGTCAGTCCGTTGGGATGCGTCACGTAAATGGCCTGTCCGTATCCTCCGTGCAGCACTGCCACGCGCGACACATAACCGTCGGCAATGCAGTGAATCGGTTTACCTGTAACGCCTTGCGTCTTGATGTCCAGTCCGTTGTGAAAATGGTTCGGACGAAGTTCTCCAAAATTGGCACTGAGCAGAATCGGAAAATCAAAAGGAGAGCAGAACTTGCTCTCCTGGACGTGCTGGGCCTGGGCAGACAGCATTCCTCCCAAAACCAGTGCCAGTATCATTTTTTGTCTCATTTTTCGTATTTGTTAAGCGGTTACAAAGATATTAAGAAATCCTGAAGCTACAATCTTTTTGGATTGACTCTAAAAAATACGAAGGTTTTTATTAGGATAATTTCTTTGAATCTTTTATTTTTGTCTGTCTCTTATAGAACGATTTATTATTTATTAAACATTATAATCATGGAAAACAATGAATTAATTAAACAGTGTACAGAGAAGGCTCAAACGTGGTTGACCGCAGCATACGATGCCGAAACACAGGCCGAAGTAAAAGCCATGCTTGAAAATCCGGATAAGACCGATTTGATTGATGCGTTTTACAAAGACCTGGAATTCGGAACAGGTGGTTTGCGTGGTATCATGGGAGCTGGTTCCAATAGAATGAACATCTATACAGTAGGTGCTGCTACTCAGGGCTTGGCTAACTACCTGAACAAATGCTTTGCCGGAAAGAAAGACATTTCAGTAGTGGTAGGTCACGACTGCCGTAACAACAGCCGTAAGTTTGCAGAAATTTCTGCCGACATCTTTACTGCCAACGGCATCAAGGTATATTTGTTCGAAGATATGCGTCCTACTCCGGAAATGTCATTTGCTATCCGTCACCTGGGCTGCCAGAGCGGTATCAATATCACTGCTTCTCACAACCCGAAAGAATACAACGGTTACAAGGCATACTGGGAAGACGGTGCACAGGTGCTGGCTCCACACGATAAAGGTATCATCGACGAAGTGAACAAGATTACCAGCGTAAGCGAAATCAAGTTCCAGGGCAATAAAGAACTGATTCAGATTGTAGGCAAGGAAATTGACGACGAATACCTGCGTCAGGTACACACATTGTCTATCGACCCGGAAGTAATCCAGCGTCAGAAAGACCTGAAGATTGTGTACACTCCGATTCACGGTACCGGAATGACACTGATTCCGCAGTCACTCAAGTTGTGGGGCTTTGAAAACGTACATTGCGTAGCCGAACAGATGGTGAAGAGCGGTGACTTCCCTACAGTGGTATCTCCGAACCCGGAAAATGCAGAAGCACTGACATTGGCCATCAAGCTGGCAAAAGAAATCGATGCCGACATCGTGATGGCTTCCGACCCGGATGCTGACCGTGTAGGTATGGCTTGCAAGGACAGCAAGGGCGAATGGGTATTGATTAACGGTAACCAGACTTGCTTGATTTTCTTGTACTACATCATCAAGAACCGTATCGCTATGGGCAAGATGAAAGGCAACGAATTCATCGTGAAGACCATCGTTACTACGGAACTGATTAAGAAGGTAGCTGACAAGAACCATATCAAGATGCTTGACTGCTACACCGGCTTCAAATGGATTGCCCGTGAAATCCGTCTGCGCGAAGGTCAGGAACAGTACATCGGTGGCGGTGAAGAAAGCTACGGATTCTTGGCAGAAGACTTCGTACGTGATAAAGATGCCGTTTCTGCATGTTCATTGCTGGCTGAAATCTGTGCATGGGCTAAAGACCAGGGCAAGACCTTGTATGACGTGCTGATGGAAATCTACGTAGAATATGGCTTCTCACTGGAAGTAACAGTCAACGTAGTGAAACCGGGTAAGACAGGTGCTGACGAAATCAAGGCCATGATGGACAACTTCCGTGCATGCCCGCCGAAAGAATTAGGTGGTTCGGAAGTAGTACTGGTGAAAGACTACAAGACGTTGAAGGCTACCGACAATACTGGAAAAGCTACAGACCTGGATATGCCGGAAACATCAAACGTACTTCAGTTCTTTACAGCCGATGGTACAAAAGTTTCTGTACGTCCTTCCGGAACAGAACCTAAGATTAAGTTCTACATGGAAATCAAGGGCGAAATGCACTGTCCGAAGTGCTATGCAGGTGCCGTAGCTGATGCAAAAGAAAAAGTAGATGCAGTGAAGAAATCTTTGGGTATTTAAGATGCCGGGCGTGTGAGTGCGCCGCCAAAGATAGATTGAAATAAGGAATGTCATTCCCGCAAAGGCTTTCAGGAGTCTTTCTTGCTTTGGGAATGACTATTTCTTTTTTTGTTAAAATGCTTGTTCTTTGTGGGTAATTGCTGACAAAAAGTATTGAATTCGAAAAATCTGCTAACCGTAGTTTTAGACAAAAATGTTCTATCCGTGCATCTGCCTTTTGGGAATTGAAAATCTTACCTGTGCTACAGCTGTCTGTAGAGGGGTAGAAGAGGAATGGAACGGTCGTTACGGGAGAATGAAAATGAAATCCGGAAAATCGCTTTGGCGTTCGGAGTCAAACGCAAAGGAGTTTTGCCTAAAAAAACGTCCTTGCGTTTTTCTGAAAACTCTTAGGAGTTTTGGAACAAACGCACTTATGTCTTTTTCGCGGACCTTAAAATGAAGACTTTTGAGGACTTTATTTTCTATTTCAAGCGGGAATAGAAAAATTTTTAAAGTGACTAAATGACGTTTGTTTTAATTATTTATTCCCTTTTGCGGATAAAATATCTTTGTTGGTTTCTCCTGTCTTTTCTTGCGTAACATCCTATTTCTTCTTGATTTTTCTAAACTCATTCTCCTTCGCAGGTACATACAAGGATAAACCCTGAGGGTTGAATTTTCTTTCTTGGAGAAGAAAAAATGAACAAAATGACAGATGCATTTCTATGGAGAAATATTGTGGGAACTCTAAGGTTTATCTATATATTCGAATTTAAACAGGATGGAGCAGTCCGAAAATGCCTGGTGTCAGATAAAGAAAAAGGCCGGATTCTCAAAATTGGGACCGGCCTTTTAGTTTTAGGTATATAGGAACTAATACCTTTGGTAAAATATGATTATTTCAGCATTTTCTGAGCTTGTTTCAGCATCTTTTCTGCTTGTTTTACTGCATCTTTCAGTTCCTTGCTTTCTGCACCGTTAGCTTTCTTCTGAGTCTTTTCCAGCTGATCAGAAAGTTGTTTTACGCGTGCTTCAGCTTCTTCTTTTGATACTTCAGCTTTCTTTGATTTTGCCAACCATTCTTTCATACCCTGTGCTTTGAGTGAAAGGGTAGCAGTTTCAGCAGCCAGTTCGGCAGCGGCTTCATCTTCCGGAGTAGCAAATGCATGGTGGAAGCCTTTCACGTCGTTCCAGTGTCCGCGAGTAAAGTCGGGGAAGGCTACAGCTGCACATCCGTTGTCCATAGAGATAGCTCCCAGTTCGGCCAATGCACACCATTCAGCCAAGTCGTATACGTCCATATCCAATGGCAGACCGTTCTGCAGACAGTATACCATACGGCTGTCCATGATGAAGTCCATACCACCGTGTCCACCTACTTCTTTTGCCATTTCACCGTATTTCTTCAAGATAGGATGCTGGTATTTGTTGACCAGTGCTTCCATTTCTTTTTCCGGAAGGAATGAGTGAGAACTCAGGTTGTCTACTTTCGGCTGTACGCCAGAAGCTTTCATCTGATCAGCGTCTACGGCATAGCCTTCTACCGGATATTTATTAGCGAATCCTTTTGTTCCTGTCAGCTGATACAGACGGTTGTAAGGCTGAGGATTCATTACGTTGTGCTGGATTTCGATTACTTTACCGTTTTCTGTACGGATAAGTGTAGTAGTGTGGTCACCGTTACGGAATTCATCGCAAGGTTCGCCGGTTGCTTTTTCTACCAATGCTTTTCCGTGTACCGATTTTGTATCCATTGCTACCAGGGTAGCCATACGGTCACCACGGTGAATATTCAATGCCTGAGCTACAGGGCCAAGGCCGTGAGTAGCGTATACGTCGCCACGGTTTTCCTTGTTGTAACGCAAGCGCCATCCCAGTTTGTCTTCTTTTCCGTTTTTCCAGTAGTAAGGCCAGAAATCATCCAAGTTGTGGATGTAAGCTCCTTGTGCGCGGAGTACTTCTCCGAATACTCCCTGCTGTGCCATGTTCAGGGTGTTCATTTCGAACCAGTCATAGCAGCAGTTTTCCAGAATCATGCAGTGCTTGCGAGTAGTTTCAGACAGGTTGATAAGTTCCCAGCACTGTTCCAGATTCATAGCCGAAGGAACTTCGATGGCTACGTTCTTTCCATGCTCCATGGCATACTTGGCAATCGGGAAGTGGTGATCCCAGTCGGCTGCAATGTATACCAGGTCAATGTCTTCGCGTTCGCAGAGCGCTTTATATCCTTCTGCACCTGAATACACAGCTGCTTCAGGAAGACAAGCTTTCTGCAGGTATTTCTGGCATTTTTCTGCACGTTCTTTTTCATAGTCACACAAAGCTACGATTTTAGTTCCGGCAATGTGAGTAAAACGTTCCACTGCTCCCGGACCACGCATTCCCAGTCCTACGAAACCTACGCGTACAACGTTCATTTTAGGTACAGTCAGACCGATGACAGACTCCTGTCCGGCTGGACGTTCCGGGGATTTTATTACGATGGTACCTTTATTCCATTCCCACTGAGTGGAAGGTGAAAGGCTTTGAGCAAGCAGTTGGGCAGGTGTACAAGTTAAGGTTAAAACGGTGCAAGCACCAACAATCATTTTTCCAAAATGTTTCATAGCTTTAGTTGTTTTTAAAGTTGAATTTTAATTGGTGGCAAAGATATAAAAAAACATCAATATCCAAATGTTTTTTCTAAAAAACGCGTAGATATTAAAAAAGAATAAGAATTGGAATCTTTAAATGAAATAAAATAAGGTATATCAAGATATATTCTTAAATAAATAGACGTTGGGGTGGGGAAGAACAATAGGATGAAAAGACTTAGATTCAGAAGTTTTACAGAGATGAATCTGCCTAAATTTATGCGTTGAATATGAAAATATAAAGATGATAAACTGACAACAAAAATGCGGACTTTCTTACGAATAATAATTTTATTTGAAAAAAAGTGTCATTTTTATTTGCGTGTTACAAAAAACCCTTTACCTTTGCATCTGTAAACAAAAAACGAGAGAAGACAGATATGATTACACTGAATACATTGGTAAACCTGGCAGTCCTGCATATTATTCGCGTCGTGGTCGTGGCACCAAGAGGTGAGAAGGTTTCGTGTATGTAATCATGCAGTTGTGATAATATGGAAAGCCTTTCTCACCAGACGATGAGAGAGGCTTTTTAATTAAAGAGTGAGGAAAATGAAACATCAGTTACGTAGTTCGATGAGCACGGAAGGTCGCCGCATGGCAGGTGCCAGAGCATTGTGGGTGGCCAATGGAATGAAAAAGGAAATGATGGGAAAACCGATTATCGCCATCGTGAATTCTTTTACACAATTTGTACCGGGGCATACTCACCTGCATGAAATCGGTCAGCAGGTCAAGGCAGAAATTGAGAAGCTGGGATGCTTTGCGGCAGAATTTAATACCATTGCCATCGACGACGGAATCGCGATGGGGCATGACGGGATGTTGTATTCTTTGCCTTCGCGCGACATCATCGCCGACAGCATAGAATATATGGTGAATGCACACAAGCAGATGCGATGGTATGTATTTCCAACTGTGACAAAATTACCCCGGGGATGCTGATGGCGTCCATGCGTCTGAATATTCCGACTGTGTTCGTGTCTGGTGGACCGATGGAGGCCGGAGAGTGGGGCGGACAACATCTGGATTTGATTGATGCCATGATTAAGTCGGCCGATTCGACGGTGAGCGATGAAGACGTAGCTGAAATTGACGTCATGCTTGTCCGGGGTGCGGAAGCTGCTCAGGTATGTTTACTGCCAACTCTATGAACTGCCTGAATGAGGCTATCGGTCTGGCACTTCCGGGAAATGGTACCATCTTGGCTACTCATGCCAACCGTAAGCAGTTGTTCAAGGATGCAGCCGCATTGATTGTAAAGAATGCGTATAAATATTATGAGGAAGGAGACGACAGTGTGCTGCCACGCAGTATCGCCACTCGTCAGGCTTTCCTGAATGCCATGACGCTCGATATTGCCATGGGTGGTTCTACCAATACGGTGCTTCACCTGCTGGCCGTAGCTCACGAAGCGGAGGTGGATTTCAAGATGGACGACATTGATATGTTGTCACGCCGGGTGCCTTGTCTTTGCAAGGTGGCTCCCAATACACAGAAGTACCATATTCAGGATGTGAACCGTGCCGGAGGTATTCTGAACATTCTGGGTGAGCTGGCCAAGGGCGGACTGCTGGATACTACGGTTCGCCGTGTAGACGGTACGACACTGGCGGAAGCTATTGCAAAATATGCAGTTTGTGTACCGGAAGTCGATGCAGAGGCACAGCGCATTTATTCGAGTGCGCCGGGCGGTAAGTTCTGCATTCAGTTAGGCGCACAGAATTCCACTTATAAGGAACTGGATACCGACCGTGCCAACGGATGCATCCGCGACTTGCAGCATGCGTACAGCAGGATGGTGGCTTGGCTGTATTGAAAGGAAATATCGCACAGGATGGCTGTGTGGTAAAAACAGCCGGAGTAGATGAAAGCATCTGGAAGTTCTCTGGACCAGCCAAGGTGTTCGATTCACAGGAAGCTGCCTGCGAGGGAATCTTGGGGGGTAAGGTTGTGAGCGGCGATGTAGTAGTCATTACTCACGAAGGTCCGAAAGGTGGTCCGGGTATGCAGGAGATGCTGTATCCTACCTCTTATATTAAATCCAAACATTTAGGTAAAGAATGTGCGCTGATTACCGACGGACGTTTCAGTGGAGGAACTTCCGGACTGAGTATCGGACATATTTCTCCGGAAGCAGCTGCCGGAGGTAACATCGGTAAGATTGTAGATGGTGACATCATTGAAATAGATATTCCTAACCGCTCTATCAATGTGAAGCTCTCAGATGAAGAACTGGCTCAGCGCCCGATGACACCGGTGACACGCGACCGGAAAGTTTCGAAGGCACTGAAGGCATACGCCAGCATGGTGAGCTCAGCAGATAAAGGTGGAGTGAGAATCGTAGAATAAAGAGAGGCTTATGAGTAAAGAAAAAATATCAGGTTCGGAAGCATTGATGCGCTCTTTGGAGCATGAAGGCGTGAAGACGCTTTTCGGTTATCCGGGAGGGGCTATCATGCCGGTATTTGATGCGTTGTATGACCATCGCGACAGATTGAATCACATTCTGGTTCGTCATGAACAAGGGGCTGCACATGCGGCTCAAGGTTTTGCCCGTGTATCGGGAGAAGTGGGTGTTTGCCTGGTGACAAGTGTCCGGGGGCTACTAATACCATTACAGGAATAGCCGATGCCATGATTGACAGTACACCGATTGTGGTGATTGCCGGTCAGGTGGGAGCCGGATTGCTGGGTACGGATGCTTTCAGGAAGTTGACTTGGTGGGCGTGACGCAGCCGATTTCCAAATGGAGCTACCAGATTCGCCGTGCGGAGGATGTGGCTTGGGCTGTGGCTCGTGCGTTCTATATTGCACGTAGCGGACGTCCGGGACCGGTGGTGCTCGATTTTGCCAAGAATGCACAGGTGGACATGACGGATTATGAGCCGGTAAACGTTGATTTCATTCGCAGTTATGATCCGGATCCTGAAACTGATTCTACGGCAGTGGCTGAGGCGGTTGCCTTAATCAATGCGGCCAACGTCCGTTGGTGCTGGTTGGCCAGGGAGTAGAATTAGGTAATGCCCAGAAAGAGTTGCTGAACTTTGTAGAAAAGGCAGACATCCCGTGTGGATGTACCTTGCTGGGTTTGTCGGCTTTGCCAAGCAATCACCGCCTGAATAAAGGTATGCTGGGTATGCACGGTAATTTAGGCCCGAATGTGAAGACCAACGAATGTGATGTGCTGATTGCCGTAGGTATGCGTTTCGATGACCGTGTGACGGGAAAATTGGAAACCTACGCCAAACAGGCCAAAATAATTCATTTAGATGTGGACCCTTCGGAAATCGGAAAGAATGTGGCGGTAGATGTACCGGTATTAGGAAACTGCAAACGCACCTTGTCTTTACTTACTGAATTGATTCAGCCGCAGAAACATGAGGAATGGATTGCAAGTTTCAAGCCATACGAGGAGAAGGAGTTCAATCAGGTAATCGAAAAAGAAGTATTCCCGAAAGAAGGACCGATTAATATGGGTGAAGTGGTGAATGCAGTCAGCGAAGCTACCCATAATGAAGCGATTCTGGTGACCGATGTAGGTCAGAACCAGATGATGGCTTGCCGTTACTTCAAATTCACTAAACCTCGCAGTATCGTTACTTCCGGTGGTATGGGAACCATGGGATTCTGTCTTCCGGCTGCCATTGGGGCAACATTCGGTCGTCCGGACCGTACGGTGTGTGCCTTTATGGGTGACGGAGGTTTACAGATGACCATGCAGGAGCTGGGCACGGTGATGGAACAGAAGTCTCCGGTCAAGATTATATTGATGAACAACAATTACCTGGGTAATGTGCGTCAGTGGCAGGCTATGTTCTTCAATCGCCGTTATTCCTTTACTCCGATGATGAATCCGGATTACATGCAGATTGCTTCGGCTTATGGAATTGCTTCACGAAGAGTGATGAGCCGTGAGGAGCTGAACGACGGCATTCAGGAAATGTTATCGACCGACGGTCCTTTCCTGTTGGAGGTTTGTGTGGTAGAAGAAGGAAACGTGTTGCCGATGACTCCTCCGGGAAGTTCGGTCAACTATATGTTAATGGAATGTTGAGAGGAGAAGGAGGTGAATTATGAATAGCAACAAGACTTTATATACAATCATCGTTCATTCGGAAAACATTGCCGGTATATTAAATCAGATTACGGCTGTGTTTACCCGTCGTCAGATAAACATTGAAAGTCTGAATGTGTCGGCTTCTTCCATAAAGGGAGTGCACAAATATACCATTACTTGCTGGACTACTCCAGATGTGATAGATAAGGTGGTGACACAAATCGAGAAGAAGATAGACGTGATTCAGGCGCATTATTTCACGGATAAGGAGATTTTCCAGCGTGAAGTAGCCATGTACAAGGTTGCTACTCCGGAGTTTCAGGCCAATCCGGAAGCTTCGAAGGTGATTCGTCGTTACAGTGCTCATATCGTAGAGGTGAATCCTACTTTTTCAATCGTGGAAATGGTGGGAATGAGTGATGACATCACGTCGTTGTATCAGGAACTGAAACAGCTGAACTGTGTGTTGCAGTTTGTACGCTCCGGGCGTATTGCCGTTTCGACAAGTTGCTTTGAACGGGTGAATGAGTATCTGGCACACCGCGAAGAACGGTATCAGAATCAAAAAGATTGAGATATGACAGAGGACAGTAAAGTTGGAACTTACCGGTTTGTAGCCGAACCGTTTCATGTGGATTTTATGGAACGGCTGACTATGGGCGTATTGGGCAACCATTTGCTGAACTGCGCCGGGTTTCATGCAGCCGACAGAGGATTTGGTATTGCCACGCTGAATGAGAATCATTACACGTGGGTGCTTTCCCGACTGGCAATTGAACTGGAGGATATGCCTCGCGCATACGAAAGTTTCTCCATACAGACATGGGTGGAAAATGTGTACCGTCTGTTTACGGACCGAAATTTTGCCATCCTGGATAAAGACGGAAAAGCCATTGGTTATGCCCGTTCGATATGGGCCATGATCAGTATGGAAACCCGCAAGCCGGCCGATTTGCTGACATTGCACGGCGGGTCGATAGTTGACTATGTATGCGTGAAGGACTGTCCGATTGACAAACCCGGACGCATCAAGGTGAGTCATCCGGAGCTGGTGGGCGAATGTCAGGTGAAATACAGTGACATTGACTTGAACGGCCACGTGAACAGCATCAAGTACATCGAGCATATTCTGGATTTGTTCCCTATGGAAATGTTCCGTGAAAAGCGTATCCGTAGGTTTGAGATGGCCTATGTGGCTGAAAGTTATTACGGAGATACCTTGAGCTTCTATCGGGAGCAGACAGGCGAAAACGAATACGATGTAGAGGTGAAGAAAAACGGCTCGGAGGTCGTAGTCCGGAGTAAAGTGATTTTTAGAGATTAACATTATACTAACAACTAGCAGCTTCAGGCTGCGTAAAAAGATTGTAAGAAAATTATGGCACAAATGAATTTTGGCGGAGTTATTGAAAATGTAATGACCCGCGAAGAGTTTCCATTGGAAAAAGCACGTGAAGTATTGAAAGACGAAACCATTGCTGTTATCGGTTACGGTGTACAGGGACCGGGCCAGTCTTTGAACCTGCGTGACAACGGTTTCAACGTCATTGTCGGACAGCGTCAGGGTAAGACCTACGACAAAGCTGTGGCTGACGGATGGGTACCGGGAGAAACTTTGTTCAGCATTGAAGAAGCTTGCCAGAAAGCTACTATAATTATGTGTTTGTTGTCGGATGCAGCTGTGATTTCTGTATGGCCTACTATCAAACCTTGTCTGACTGCAGGAAAAGCACTGTATTTCTCTCATGGTTTCGCCATCACTTGGAATGACCGTACAGGCGTAGTTCCTCCGACAGATGTAGATGTAATCATGGTGGCTCCGAAGGGTTCAGGTACTTCTTTGCGTACCATGTTCCTGGAAGGCCGTGGCTTGAACTCTTCTTATGCTATTTACCAGGATGCTACGGGTAAGGCATACGAACGTACCATCGCATTGGGTATCGGTATCGGTTCAGGTTATTTGTTTGAAACTACTTTCCAGCGTGAAGCTACTTCTGACTTGACTGGTGAACGTGGTTCTTTGATGGGAGCTATTCAAGGATTGCTGCTGGCACAGTATGAAGTACTTCGTGAAAACGGACATACTCCGTCGGAAGCATTCAATGAAACAGTTGAAGAGCTGACTCAGTCATTGATGCCGCTGTTTGCTAAGAACGGTATGGACTGGATGTATGCTAACTGCTCTACTACTGCACAGCGCGGTGCACTTGACTGGATGGGCCCGTTCCACGATGCTATCAAACCGGTTGTACAGAAATTGTATCAGAGCGTGAAGTCAGGAAACGAAGCTCAGATTTCTATCGACAGCAACTCTCAGCCTGACTATCGTGAAAAACTGAATGCAGAATTGAAAGCATTGCGTGAAAGCGAAATGTGGCAGACTGCAGTAACCGTACGTAAACTTCGTCCGGAAAACAACTGATAAAAGTCAGTCGAAAAATAAATGCATTGGCCGTCCGGTATCCGAAAGATGCCGGACGGCTTTTTTATTTGGATGAACAAGAGTCTGTGATATTTTGTACCTTTGTGGCAACCCTATAAAATGTATATGAATAAATTTGCTATTTTGCTGTCAGGCTTTCTTTGCCTGGCAGGGGCGGTGTCCGGACAAAGTCTGGAACAGACCACAGAGCAACGTCTGAAAGATTTTTTTACCAGTTATGAGACTTCGTATGCCCGTATCGGTAAGTGCAAGCTGGAACGTTTTGAGGTGGAGCATGAGAAGAAGGTATTGCGTGTATATGCCAATCCGGCTTTTTGGCTATCAGCCGTTTACGGAAGAAAACGTGTCGGCTATCTACCGTTTGTTGAAGCAGTCGCTACCAGGACCGGTGAATTATTATACCTTGCAGGTGTATGCCGACGGTAAGCTCATTGAAGACCTGGTGCCTAATGCGTACCGCAAGAAACAGGACAAGACGCGTCTGTATGGCAAGCTGGAGGCGAAGGGAAATCCGTGGGTGACAAATGTGTCACGTCCGTATGAAATCAGCCGGGGGACTGGAGGGACGGCATATAGCCTTGTGGCAAAGCCATGGCAAGGTGTACCGGAACGAGCGGAATGAGTGGCGCTGGCAGCGGCCCAGACTGTTCTGTACTACGGAAGACCTGTTTACGCAGTCGTTCGTGGTGCCTTACCTGATTCCGATGCTGGAGAATGCCGGGGCAGTAGTCTTTACGCCACGTGAGCGCGACTGGCAGCGTTATGAAGTGATTGTGGACAACAATACCTGCACAAAAAGGCAGTCATTATCTGGAAGTGGAAGATAAAAAATACCGCTGGCAGGATACCGATAAACCGGGTTTTGCCCAGAAATACCAGCAGTATCCCGACAACTATAACCCGTTTACAGACGGTACCGCCCGCTTTATTCCTACTCAGGGGCAGCCTGAAAAAGCCTTTGCCGAGTGGATTCCTGATATTCCCGAGAAAGGAAAATACGCAGTGTACGTAAGTTATCAGACCCTGCCGGAGAGTGTGTCGGATGCCAAGTACCTGGTGTTCCATAACGGCGGGGTGACGGAATTTAAGGTCAACCAGCAGATGGGAGGAGGAACCTGGGTATATCTGGGTACCTTTGAATTCGATAAAGGACGGAACGACTACGGCATGGTGGTGTTGAGTAACGAAAGTTCCCAAAAAGGAGTAGTTTGTGCCGATGCGGTCCGTTTTGGTGGCGGTATGGGAAACATTGTGAGGGGCGGACAAGTGAGCGGAGTACCCCGTTACCTGGAAGGAGCGCGCTACTGGGCACAGTGGGCCGGAATGCCTTATCCGGTATACAGCAAGAGTGAAGGAAAGAATGATTATACGGACGACATCAATGCCCGCTCGCTGACGGTGAATTACCTGAGTGGCGGTTCGGTATACAATCCGACAGAAGAAGGATTGAAGGTACCGTTTGAAATGACTCTGGGTTTGCACAGTGATGCCGGATTCAAGACTGATGATGAACTGGTGGGTTCGCTGGGTATCTATACCACAGATTTCAATGACGGAAAGTTGAACAGTGGGGTATCCCGTTATGCTTCGCGCGACTTGACTGACATGGTACTGACTGGATTGCAGCGTGATATCTCTTCCCGTTTTGGCGTGCAGTGGGCCAGACGAAGCATGTGGAACCGGAACTACAGTGAAACCCGTCTGCCGGCTGTGCCTTCCATGATTCTGGAATTACTCTCACACCAGAATTTTGCCGATATGAAGTGGGGGCATAATCCGGATTTCAAGTTTACGGTGGGACGCTCCGTGTATAAGTCCGTGCTGAAGTTTCTCTCTACCATGCACGGTACGGACTATGTGGTGCAGCCGCTTCCGGTAAATCACTTTGCCATCCGTGAAGGAAAGAAGAAAAATACCTTTACGCTGAACTGGAATCCGGTGGAAGATGTGATGGAACCCACTGCCAAGCCTCAGGGATACATCGTCTATACTCGTGTCGGTTATGGCGGATTCGATAATGGGGTGTATGTGCGCAAGCCGGAATATACGGTGAAAGTGGAGCCGGGACTGACTTACAGCTTCAAGGTGACGGCTGTGAACCGGGGAGGAGAGAGTTTCCCTTCCGAGATCCTGTCTGCCTATAAAGCCAAGAGAAGCAAAGGTACCCTGCTCATCGTCAACGGATTCGATGCCACGTCGGGACCGGCAGAAGTCAACTCTGCTTTGTTGCAAGGGTTCGACCTGAAAGCCGATCCGGGCATTCCTGACGGACAGACACCTGCTTATTGCGGATACCAGCAGGGATTCAACCGCGACAAAGCCGGACTGGAAACGGGCGACGGGCTGGGAGTAAGTGATGATGTCTTGGAAGGAAGACTGATTGCAGGCAATACCCGTGATTATGTATTCGTACATGGCAAGGCCATTCAGCGTGCCGGACGCTATTCGTTCGTGTCATGCAGCGATGAAACCCTGGAAAGTGGAAGTACCGATTTAACTCACTATGACATGGTCGATTTGATTTGTGGTGCCGATGCCAAGACCTTTTCTGCTTCCATGCGAGAAGCACTGGCCGGTTATTGCCGTCAGGGAGGCCGTTTGCTGGTCAGCGGTTCGAAGTGGGGAGAGAATTTGCAGAAAGACGATTTCGGCAAGAATGTGTTGAAATGCACGTACGGAGGTCGTTTCAGTAACCTTTCTTCCGCTCCGGTGAAGGGAGCCGGTACAAGTTTCCGTATTCAGGGCGGAGCTAATGAAAGCATTTACGCTGTTCCATCCATGGAGTGTGTGATGCCGGTGGAAGGAGCTTACTCTGCGTTTGCCTATACCAATGGAAATTACGGTAGCGGTACGGTTTATCGTGGAGAAGATTATCGTACTTTTGTGTTGGGATTCCCTTTGGAATGTGTGGAGAATGCAGACGTTCGCACTTACCTTATGCAGACTATTGTACAAACCCTGTTGTCCAAAAAACGGCGGTAGGGCAGATTATAAAAAAGGAATGTAATATTAAGAATAAAAACAAGAGTGACAATATGGAAAATGATTTTTTGAAAGTAATTGAAACACGTCGTAGCTGCCGCAAGTATAAACCGGAGCAGATTACGGATGAAGAGTTGAAAGCCGTACTCGAAGCCGGTACTTATGCGCCGACCTCACGCGGCATGCAGTCGCCCTACATTGTGGCAGTGCAGAAGAAGGAAGTGCTTGCCCGGCTGGCAAAAATGAATGCCAAGATTATGGGAGTGACTTCGAACCCTTATTACGATGCGCCTACCTACGTGCTGGTGTTTGCGCCCTCGCTGGCCAACAATCCGGTGCAAGACGGCAGTTGCGTACTCGAAAATATGATGCTGGCCGCTCATGCGCTGGGACTGGGTAGCTGCTGGATTCACCGCGAACGGGAAATGTTTGCTACGGAAGAAGGCAAGCAGTTGATGGAAGAGTGGGGCTTCCGGAAGGATTGATGGGAATCGGTGCCCTTTCTTTGGGTTATCCTGATGGAGAGTCGGCTCCGGCGAAACCCCGCAAACCGGAATATTTCCGGGTAATAAAATAAGGCATAAAAAAACGCAAGGACGTTTCACTCAAAATGTCCTTTGCGTTTGCTTTTTAAACGCCCTTTGCGTTTCCCTAAAACGTCCTTGCGTTTGGTTCAAACGTCGAAGCGTTTGAAGTGTACTGAAAATAGTTGTCAGTTTGAAGATTTAATTCCTGACAAAGTTGACAGGTTTAAACATTA
>ENA-OQAL01000122-OQAL01000122.1-human-gut-metagenome-genome-assembly--contig:-NODE-122-length-19426-cov-3.203171_pt1 | contig 19426 bp, 22 predicted proteins | sample MGYA00242491_ERZ504519 | MGnify/ENA primary metagenome ERZ504519 (study PRJEB26092, sample SAMD00036260) | human gut metagenome | host: Homo sapiens | study: EMG produced TPA metagenomics assembly of... | reverse complement strand
TGTTTTAAGGGTTACGGCGCAAAGGTAGGTTTAGGGAACATGCGTGTCAAGGCGGAAAATAGAATGGTTACTTTTTTCAGCACATTTCTTCATGCTTAACCATTCGTTTTTGACAAACATTTCAATGACCTCTTTAGTGTTTCCGAACCAGCTTTTGCCGGTTCTTATTGTTTTAACTTTTTAATTTTTCGGTAAAAATTTACCGAAGTATTGTTCATATAATTTCGTTTTTTATTTCACTGAGCTTTAGTTCACCTGACATAAGTTTGGGGAGAAGGGTGTCACGAAGCTGAGCAAGGTTCTTATTCTCATCTTTATTCTTTTCTATTGAACTGAAAAATAGGAATCACTATGTTTATTGAATTTTTTTAGTTATTTCTTTTGCCGGAATTCCAATTGATATTTTTTTTAAATTAGGAACAGTCAGTTGCTGTTGAGTTGTTCCAGTAGCACTGAAGTTTTGTCTTAATGCCCATAGGTATAAATATTCAGCCGATAGTTCTTCTTTTTTCGGAATGACTGAAATTAATCGAACTATAGGAACATAAGGTTTTGTTCGTAAACATATATACCCAATTGTACCTCTTGCAGATATAGTTATACTTGAACTATTTATTTTAGCAAAATCTGTGTAGCCATATAAACCTTCGTTTTCGATTCCATTAGAATATATTGGTTGTATAGTATTTTTCTGTTAATTCTTTCGAGTAAATTAGATGGTTTATCTCCTCCTGCTGTTATAGATGTTATATTTCCCAGTTCATGATAATTAAGTTCAATATTTGTCCCATCTACAAAACCAAGACTTGAATAATGCTTGTGCCTGTTGCTCTAAATTTTCATTTATGCGGCAGTTTAGTTCAATTTTTCATCGAGAGATTGTAGGATATTTGAGATTTTCTTTTGTATTATTAATTAGGAGCCTTAATACTAATATTTTGTATATTTTTTTTATGGGTAATTTTTAACTGAAACTGCACCAACAATGCCTTTGCTCATCTCTGATTGTCCATATGTTGAAATCAAGAAATAGTAAAGATATTCTTTCTCAATATTGGATACATTAACTACTTTAACACAGTTTTCTGTAAGATTTGCGTTGTTTAATGTATTTCCTACTATGCCAATTAAACCTATTGTTCCTACAATTGACATGATAATATCTCCTGTATTTACTATATATTTTGAGATAAACTTTTGAGTTTCATCGTCAACATATGCATAAGATGAGTTTAACTCTAAAGTTTTTTCATGCCCCAAGTCCTGAACTCTTATATATGGGTGATTGTTAGGAGCCTTAATTAGGTTTACTCCTTTAGGCAGTCGTTTGCCTCCTTTTATAGTTGCAATATCACCCAATCTATATTCTTTCCATTCTTCCATTTATTCATCTTATTAAATCATGAAAAATCATACTATCTATTCTTTTTTTGTTCTTCCTTGACAAACGCACATAACTCATCTTCAAATATTTTTTTTCTGTTCATTTTAAATAAGAAGAAATAGTATAGCAGAAAATATTCATTAAGTTTTATTGCCTTGTTCAAGTCATTGTTTTTCTCATTTAATTATAAAATGAATATCTTTTTCATACTTAGGTGCAATTTCTTTTGACATATTAGCCATAGTTAGAATTATTCTTCTTAATTCATCCGGGAAAATTATGTAATTTGTTTTGTACAAATTGAGAATAGATAAATCTCTAACCCATTCACCATATTTCTGACGCATATTACTTAATATCATCAATACTTTTTCGCAGATTCATTTCTATCATACTTGATTAATTGAACACTAAGCCTATTATTGTTGGATATATCATTTGCTGCCATTTCATCTATAAAAATGTCTGTCGTCTTCTGTGAAAATCCCTTTTGTTAATTTCACTGAATAATCAGCAACAACAATGGGCTGTATAGAGTCATTGATTATCATAATGTTGTCAACCAGTTCGTCTAATCTTTTTTGCTCAATTTCACGTTGAACCAACAAGGTTTGAAACTTTTGGTTGTCTTTATTTTGCTTCACCGATATATAAATAGTTCGGTAGGCTATAATCATGGCTATAACAGTAGCTATTGAACCGATAGCAGTCCAATCAATCGTACATAAATCCAAGTTCATAGGCTAGCTATTAAATCTTAAACCCAATACTCCCCAACTGCTTTCTAATCTCTTCCTCCAATTGGTGCGACTTCTCAAACATTTCAGACAATTCTGAAGTGAGTCGCTCCATTTTTTCCAGGAACGGTTCGCCGTCGTCTTCCGCTTCGGCTATGCCCACATAACGTCCCGGGGTAAGTATGTAGTCCTGCTTGGCTACTTCATCAAGGGTAGCTGCTGCACAATATCCTTTTTCATCTTCCAATACTCCTGCCTGAAAATCATTGTACGTTTTAGCGATACGCTGAATGTCTTCTTCCGTCAGTTCACGCAGCTTGCGGGTCACCATTGTTCCCATCTGGCGGGCATCGATGAACAGAATTTTTCCCGTTTGCTTCTTGGCGCGGTTGAGGAACCAGAGGGATACGGGGATACCGGTGGTATAGAATAATTGAGAAGGCATTGCCACAATACATTCTACCAAATCTGCCTTGATGATATTCTCACGGATTGTGCCTTCACCGCCTGATTGCGAAGAAAGGGCACCATTGGCCAGCACCATGCCGATGCGTCCGTGGGGGGAGAGGTGATGAATCATGTGCTGAATCCATGCAAAGTTGGCATTGCCTGAAGGGGGAATACCGTATTTCCAGCGTACATCATCCTGCAACTTATCGGCTCCCCAGTCGCTCAAATTGAAAGGCGGATTGGCCAAGATGTAATCGGCTTTAAGGGTAGGGTGCTGGTCATCGAAGAAGGTATCGGCTGCAAACTTGCCTAAATCGGCTTCTATACCGCGAATGGCTAAGTTCATTTGTGCCATTTTCCATGTGGTAGGGTTGCTGTCTTGTCCGAATACAGAGATGTTGTTTATGTTTCCTTGGTGTTCATTGATAAACTTGGCAGACTGTACGAACATACCGCCAGAACCGCAGCAGGGGTCGTATACGCGGCCGCTATAGGGCTGCAACACTTCTACCAGCGTGCGGACAATACAGGCAGGGGTGTAGAACTCTCCGGCCAGTTTGCCTTCAGCCTCGGCAAACTTTGAAAGACAATATTCGTATGTACGGCCCAAAATATCTTTTGAATCGCCGTGTTCTTTCATCTGAATGTTGGTGAAAAGGTCTACCACATCGCCCAGTCGTCTTTTATCCACTCGGGGCGGGCAAAGTTTTTGGGCAGAATGCCTTTCAGGCGTGGATTCTCTTTTTCAATCAGGCGCATGGCATTGTCTATGGCTGTACCTACTTCGGGGGTATGTGCGGCTTCTGCTACTACAGCCCAGCGTGCTTCCTGCGGTACAAAGAAAATGTTTTCGGAAGTGTATTCATCTTTGTCTTCTTCAAAGCCGTCGCCTTCTTCTACAAGCTCATTGTATTTGGCCTCGAAACGGTCAGAAATGTATTTCAGGAAAATAAGTCCCAGAACTACGGATTTATATTCTGAAGCATCGAGGTTTCCTCGTAGTAAATCGGCTGCTTTCCATATTTCTTTTTCAAAGCCAATATCTGCTGTATTATTTTTCTTTGCCATAAGGTTGTATTATTTTTTTCGGTGATAAAAAATTTTTCATGTCTGCGCTCAATGTGCAGGTAAACCATACAAAGGTAAAAATATTATGCCACATTGAAGAAGATAGGATAAAAGATTTTTATGTGCCATAGACGCAGATGTGATTGCGCCTATACCCAAATACCTCGACACGTAGCTGTCAAGGTCTCGACACGAACGTGACGAGACATCAGCACGAACGTGTCAAGACCTCGTCACGTACGTGTCGAGGTAAATTTAACTATATTTTAAAGAATATACAGGAGTTTGTTTTTTGAAAAGTGATTTGATTATATCAACTCTTCTTTCTAAATGATAAAAGGCTACTGGAAATCAGTAGCCTTTATATCTATATTCGCTTGAAAACAGACAATTACTTACCCACACAAAAGTGCTTAAAAATATTCCCCAGCACCTCATCCGTCTCAATTGTGCCGCCCACGATTTCCCCCAAGTGATAAAGACATTCGCGAAGGTCTTGTGAAACCAGGTCACCGGAGAGTTGCATGGTCAGCCCGTCTTGTACGCGGTGGATAGCTTCCAGCGCACGGCTCAGTGCTTCATAGTGGCGGATGTTGCTCACCACTACATCGTTCTGCGACAGGTCAGGCAGGGCGGCAAAGTCCACCAACTGCTTCTGAAGCTGAGAAAGTCCCTCTTTCTGCTTAGCCGAAAGGGAAAGCACACAAGCATCCTCCGGCAAGTCGGGGAGAGCCGCTTTCAGGCGAGCGAGTTGTTTATCTGCTGAAGAATCAGCCGATGAAAGCAAGTCCGCTTTGTTGAGCACAATCACCAGGTGCTTACCTTTGCAGCGAGGAAGAATCTTGTCGGCCAACTGACGGTATTGCTCTTCGGCACAAGTGGCATCAATAACCCAAAGCACGATGTCGGCCTGATCCAGCTTCTGGAAGCTTCGTTCGATGCCTAAGCTTTCGATGGTGTCGGTTGTTTCGCGGATACCGGCGGTATCGATGAAGCGGAAGGTGATACCTCCCAAGTTCATGGTATCTTCAATTACATCGCGAGTGGTACCGTGGATGTCACTCACGATGGCACGTTCTTCGTTCAGGAGGGCATTCAGCAGGGTGGACTTACCGGCATTTGTTTCGCCGACGATAGCCACGGGCACTCCGTTTTTCAGGGCATTGCCCACGCTGAACGTATCTACCAAGTGATGGATAACCTGCTCAATCTGACGGGCGATGTCTTCCAGTTCCGAACGGTCGGCAAACTCCAGTTCCTCGTGGTCGCTGAAGTCGAGTTCTAGTTCCATGAGGGAGGTGAGGTGGAGCAGCTTGTCACGCAGGACAGCCAGTTCACGGCTGAATCCGCCACGCATCTGGTTCATGGCCATGCGGTGGGTAGCGGCGGAAGTGGATGCAATGAGGTCGGCCACGGCTTCGGCCTGGCTCAGGTCCATCTTGCCATTCAAGAAGGCACGCTGGGTATATTCACCCGGTCCTGCGGCACGGCATCCTTGGCGGATAAGGAGCTGCATCACTTGCTGGAGGATATAGCTCGATCCGTGGCAGGAAATTTCCGTGGAATCCTGACCAGTGTAAGAGTGGGGGGCACGGAAAAGGCTGACCAGCACTTCGTCGATGATTTCTCCTTCGGGCGTGAGGATATAGCCGAAGGTGAGAGTATAAGGTGCGCGTCCGGCTAATGGTTTGCCGGAAACGGGCTTAAAGACGCGGTCGGTGAGGGTGATGGCTTCCGGCCCCGACACGCGGATGGTGCCGATGGCTCCACCCTGAGCGGTGGCAATGGCACAGATGGTATCTTCAGTTTGTAATATGTTCACGTGTGTATGTCTTTTTAAAATCCTTGCAAAGATACGGTTTTCGAGTTACATCCGGAAGCGTAGCCGACAGATTTATGCGGGCTGGTAGAGGGTTTTCACCAGCAGGTCGACTACTTTTTCGAGGTATTCACGGTCCGTTTCATCGAATGTAGCCAGCTGGTCGCTGTCGATGTCGAGCACGCCCCGCACTTCTCCTGCGACTATCATCGGCACGACGATTTCGGAACGGGAGAGGGAACTGCAGGCAATGTGGCCGGGGAACTTATCTACGTCGGGCACGAGTTGGGTACGGGCTTCAGCCCAGGCGGTGCCGCATACGCCGCGTCCTTTCTTGATGCGGTAGCAGGCCACGCTGCCCTGAAACGGGCCAAGGTGGAGTTCGCCTTCGTGTACGAGGTAGAAGCCTACCCAAAAGAATCCGAGGCTTCTTTCAGGGCGGCACTGGTGTTGGCCAGTACGCTGATTTCGTTTTTCTCGCCTTCAATCAGAGGGGCGAACTGTTCGAGGAACTGAGCGTATCGCTGACGCTTGTCGGTAAGGGTGGATTTAAAACTTGCTTCCATATGAGTGAGTTTTCAGACATAAAAACAGGTTCTCTCCCGAAGAAGAGAACCTGTTGATTCATAATAAGTTTGTTATATTCTTTCAAGTACGACTTTAATCAGATCGTCAATCTTGTTCTTGTATCCGGTGTTGGCTTCCTTGGCTACTCGGTTCGCAATGACCATGCACACGGTGGTAGCTTTATGGCCTTGCAGACGTGCCAGTCCGGCCAGTGCGGAACTTTCCATCTCGAAGTTGGTGATGCGGCGACCCTGATATTCGAAGCTCTCGATTTTCTCGTTCTGGTGCGGGTCGGCCAGTGGAATACGGAGCTGGCGTCCTTGCGGACCGAAGAAACCGCCACAGGCTACTGTCACACCACGTACCATGTCTGTACCGGCGATACGGTCTACCAGTCTTCGTTAGCATGAATCACATAGGGAGCCGGTGCACAGAGATTGCCCGTCCAACCTAAGTGGTTGAGCAGGGCACGTTCCATGGGCAGGTCGCACACCGCGTTACGTCCTTCGTAGAAGTTCAGAAGCCCGTCAAATCCCACGGAGATAGCGGAACAGATGTAGGTGCCTACAGGCGTATAAGGTTGCAAACCGCCGCAGGTACCGATACGCACAATTTCCAACTGACGGAAGGTTTCGTTTTCTTCACGGGTCTGGAAATTGATGTTGGCCAGTGCGTCGAGTTCATTCATTACGATGTCTACGTTGTCGCATCCGATACCGGTAGAGGTTACCGTGATGCGTTTGCCCTGATAGGTACCGGTCACGGTACGGAACTCACGGCTTTCTACTTCGCATTCTTTGGTGTCGAAATGAGAGGCTACGAGAGCTACACGTCCGGGGTCGCCTACCAGGATGACTTTATCTGCCAGGTGTTCTGGTTTCACGTGGAGGTGGAACACCGAACCATCTTCATTGATGATCAGTTCTGAAGGAGGAAAATACTTTTTCATACGCATTTGTTTTTAGTTAGCAAGTTAAGTGTTTTGTTTCTGTCTTTTTTTATTTGCCGATAGGTTCATGTCCGGCCGGTGTGAATCAGGGCGGGCAATGCTGCTCCGCATGTCGGTGTCGGCCTGAATATTCTTCATCCGGTAATAGTCCATGATACCGAGGTTGCCGGTGCGGAAGGCTTCTGCCATGGCTTTAGGCACTTCTGCTTCTGCCTGAATCACGTTAGCACGAGCTTCTTCAGCTTTGGCTTTCATTTCCTGTTCCAGGGCAACAGCCATAGCACGACGTTCCTCAGCCTTTGCCTGAGCGATGTTTTTGTCGGCGTTGGCCTGGTCTATCTGCAAGGAAGCTCCGATGTTACGGCCTATATCGATGTCGGCAATATCAATGGAAAGAATTTCGAAGGCAGTACCGGCATCCAGTCCCTTACGCAACACAAGTTTGGAGATGGAGTCGGGGTTTTCGAGTACCGATTTGTGGTTTTCGGAGGAACCGATGGAGGAGACAATACCTTCGCCTACACGGGCCAGTACGGTGTCTTCACCGGCACCACCCACTAATTGGCGGATGTTGGCGCGTACGGTTACACGAGCTTGGCTATCAACTGGATACCGTCTTTGGCTACAGCGGTCACAGGAGGGGTGTCAATTACTTTCGGGTTAACCGACATCTGTACAGCTTCGAACACGTCGCGTCCGGCCAGGTCGATTCCGGTGGCCATCTGGAAAGACAGGTCGATGTTGGCTTTTGATGCCGATACCAGCGCATGTACCACCTTTTCCACGTGTCCGCCGGCCATATAGTGAGCTTCCAACTCGTCGCGCGTAATGGTGCTCAGTCCGGCCTTGTGGGCTTCAATCATGGCAGGCACGATGACGTAAGGCGGCACGTTACGGATACGCATCAGGAACAATTGGATGAGCGAAATCTTTACACCCGACACCTTGGCCGAAAGCCAGAGAAAGAAAGGCACGTAGTGAAAGAATATGACCAGAAAGATGATGACACCTCCGGCCAGTATAAACGGAAGATAAGCGGGATTAATCATATAACTTAGATTTAAAAGTGAATACAAAAAGGGAGAAGGGGATTAGGCCTGCTTCACGTAAACAGTAGTTTCGTTGATACGGACAATTTCTACCCGGCGTTTTTTCATCGATGAATCCGTCGGCCGATTGTACCTCGATGATGTGTCCGTTGAAGTCGGCATTACCTATCAGGGTCAGGCGGGTAACACTTATGCCTTTGTCACCTGGTTTCAGGTCCATTCCTTCAAAAGGTGAGGGGCGGTAGTCGAGCGTTTTCTTCAGCGACAGGCGGTCTACGGTCTTAGAGCGCATGAACCACCACGTCACGCCGATGATGCCCAACAGGGAAACTCCTAAGGTAATGAATCCAGCCTCCGAACCGAGCGATGTAAAAGCGGAATAGATGGCATACAGAACGCATACCGCCGACCCGATTCCCGCTATGCTGATGCCGGGAATCAGGAAGACCTCTATGGCAAAAAGTATCAATCCGCCTACGATGAGTGCAATGATAATCAGTGTTTCCATGGTTATGTGAATATATTAAGGATTCTTGAGCTTGCGGATTTCCGTGTTCCGGATGTCGAGGGTCAGACGATCTATCTCCTCGCGCAATTCCTTCACCCTTTTTCCTTGTCCAGTATGCCGGGAGTCAGCTGGCCTTTTTGTGCTCTGATTACCAGAAGCGTACTTCGGCCCGTTACTCTGTCAAGTGCATCAATCATCGTATCCAAATCCTTTTCCTTCTGCTGGAGCAACTGAAATTTCTTCCGTGCATCGGCCGAACGGAAATCGCCAAGGGTGTGATAGATGGCGTTATCGTCCACCACGAAACGGAAATCACCTTTTTTTTGAGTTTCATTGCCTCCGTACATCACCTGTGCCAATTGCTGTTTAGCGATACGTACCTTATCGGCATCGTTCCACGTATGGCGGATACCGTTCAACATAGCTACATTGGTCAGCAAAGCTGGGTCGGTCGTATCATAGTCGTACACCCGTTTGGAATTGTTGGGGGCAAACACGTACACGCAGACTTTTCCTTCCGGCTGATAGCGGTCGGAAGCAAACCAGCCTAAGTCGTTGAAGTCGTCGATGGCATACATGTAATCGTTGAAAGGAGAGTTGAACGGGAATCCCATGTTATCGGGTTTCAGGTAGCTTCCATCCTCTGCATCATAGCGGGTGATGAAAATATCGTATCCGCCTAAGCTGGCTTCACCTTTGGCTGCAAAATACAAGGTAATACCATCGGAGTTCATGAACGGATAGTTCAGGTCAGTATCCAGGTCTTCCAGTCCTTTGACCTTTTCAGGAACACTCCAGTCGCCACCTAATGTAGCACTGGTGTACAGCACTTTCTGGTTGGTTCCCGGCAAACGGTGGGAGAGGATTTTCTTATCCTTCATACCGTTAGTAAATTCCGTACAGTCGTTTTCTCCTGTCAGACCGATTTTTCCGGATTCTTCGTGAATTTTATAAGCTTCAAGGAAATTCGCTTTATCAACTACAAAACTATCAATAACAGCTACATTCTCTACACCTCTTATCATGCGGGAGCCCATGCGGTAATGCTCCATCAAGCCTTCCACTTCAGAAACGTCACGTTTCTTTCTTTCCAGCCAGTAGATATGTTCATCCAGATTCTCAATGGCTTCGTCGAAACGGTAGAGGTCGGCATACGCTTTACTCAGGTAAAGATAACCGTTGATTACTTTACGTTCGGCACTCTTTTCCAGATAAGGAAGTGATTCCTGCAGTTCGCCGGTCTCGTAACAGCATGCGCCGTACCAAAAATTGTAATTGGCATTCGAAGGGGACTGTTTCACCAGGCGCTTGAACACGGGTTTGGCCTTATCGAATTCTTTATTGTTGAACCATTTCTGGGCCTGGCTTAAGCTTTGGGCAGAAGTTCCTCCTGCGCAACAAAGAGCCAGCAGAGGAAGCAAATATCTTTTTTTCATCGTTTCTGTGTCTAAAAGTTTCTCAAATGTAGGAATATTCTTGGAATTATGCCATTTTCTGTTCCGCTATTTTTTATTCAGTCAGAACTTTTGTGTGTTTATTTTTGCGAATGTAGTAAATAATGTGCTATTGTCAAAGCGTACGATCCGGCTGACTTGATAAAAATCTGTAACGAGGACCTGCGGTTCGGGCGTTTTTTTTTTTTTCGTAATCGATCGCCGTTTAACAACATACGATATGGGAAAAATGACGGAAGAAGACCGCCTGATGCGCCGCATCAACCAGCGGTTTATGAAAGGAGTGATGAATTACAAGCTGATAGAGGAGGGCGACCGTATTCTGGTGGGCCTTTCGGGAGGAAAGGATTCGCTGGCCTTGTTGGAGTTGCTGGCCCAGCGTTCGCGCATCTACAAGCCTAAGTTTTCGGTGGTGGCGGCGCACGTGGTGATGAAGAACATTGCATACGAATCCGACCAGACTTACCTGCTCGAATATGCCGAAAGTTTGGGAGTGCCCTACGTGTGTTATGAAACGGAATTCGATCCGTCGACCGATACACGGAAGTCGCCATGCTTTCTCTGCTCATGGAATCGTCGTAAGGCTCTTTTCACTGTGGCCAAAGAGCAGGGATGCAACAAAATCGCTTTGGGACATCACATGGACGACATATTGGAAACCCTGCTGATGAACATGACCTTTCAGGGAGCATTCAGCACCATGCCGCCGCGCCTGGTGATGCGCAAGTTTGACATGACCATTATCCGCCCCATGTGTCTGGTACACGAAGCCGACCTAAAGGAGATGGCCGCTCTCCGTGGTTTCCGCAAGCAGGTGAAGAACTGCCCGTACGAGAAAGATTCTCACCGTTCGGATATGAAAGAGGTGCTGGCACGCCTGGAAGCCATGAATCCGGAGGCTCGCTATAGCTTGTGGGGAAGCATGAACAACATCCAGCACGATATGCTTCCGGTAGAGGAAGACGATTCACTCAAATAAATGTCAGTCGGTAGAGTGAAGAATCACCTGTTTGCCGGACATGGTGACTTTTCCTTCGGCAATCAGTTCTGACAAGGCACGGGCTAGTGACGGACGTGCCACTCCTAAAATAAAGGCTACTTCCTGCTGGTTGTGGATGCCTCCGTGCATTTTCAGGTAGTTCAGCAGGCGTGACTTCAAGCTCTGCAAGGCAAACTCGTTCAGTTTTCGGCTCAGGAACAGACTCCGATCGGATATCGTGGCAATAAAATTCCGCATCACAGCCGGCTGGGCATGATGAACTCCTCAAACGTGTCCGGTCCATGACAAGTACCTCACAAAGTTCCGTGGCTTCCACATTCACCGGAAAGCGATTCTCTGAAGCATAGATAAAAGCCGGTGCTAAAATATCGGGTGCCTTAATCCAGTCGATAGTGAGTTGCTTGCCCTCGGCATTCTCCATTTGTGTCCTCACGTGTCCCTTTATCAGAATAAACAAGGAACGGCACACGTCACCCTGGCGGGCAATGAATTCTCCTTCCTTATATGTGCGCAGACTGTTTGGGGCTTCACGGAGTAACTGATAAAGTGCCTCCGGGTCACAGCCTTCAAACAGGCTCATTCGGTTCAAAATTTCGGTATGCATCTTTCTTTTAACTTTTCTTTGGGTTGTGTGTCACATAGGTGACAGAAATCCCCTGCAGGATTCCTCATCTTTGCGCAAACTTAATGAAAAATCAATAATAACCCAAGAAAGAATATGGAAGGAAATATGTTTTGTTACCAGTGTCAGGAAGCGGCTAAAGGCACTGGATGTGTGTTGAGAGGAGTATGCGGAAAGAAAGATACCACTGCACGCTACATGGATTTGTTGCTCTTTGTGGTACGTGGCGTATCGGTGGCTGCCGATACCTTGCGCACGAAGGGATACGAAGTGGAAGCCGGTACGAATGAGTTTGTCACCGACGCACTTTTCTCTACAATTACCAATGCCAATTTTGACGATGAAAGTATCCTGGCTCGTGTGAGAAAGGGACTGGAACTGCGCGATCGTTTGAAGGTACGTGCCGTGGAAGCAGGTATCGTCCTACCGGAAGCGGATGAACTGACATGGAACGGTAAGGAGGAAGAATACCTGTCCAAGTCAGCTTCCGTAGGAGTGTTGAGAGAACCGAACGAGGACCTTCGCTCATTGAAAGAACTGCTGATGTACGGACTGAAAGGAATGGCAGCTTACCACGAACATGCCATGCGTCTGGGATTTGCCGACGAGGCCATTCATGCCTTTATGCAATCGGCTTTGGCGCGTATCACCACACAGACAATGGGAGCGGATGAGCTAGTGGCTCTGGTACTTGAGGCCGGGCAGCACGGAGTACAGGTAATGGCCTTGCTGGACCGTGCCAACACCACCCGCTACGGACATCCGGAACTGACAAAGGTAAACATCGGAGTAGGGAAGAATCCGGGTATCCTGATCAGCGGACACGACTTGCACGACCTGGAGGAGCTTTTGCGTCAGACTGAAGGTACGGGAGTAGACGTGTACACGCATAGTGAAATGCTCCCGGGGCATTATTATCCGGCTTTCAAGAAATACAAGCATTTTGTAGGGAACTATGGAAATGCCTGGTGGAAGCAGCGCGAAGAATTTACGGCATTCAACGGCCCGATCGTATTTACTACCAACTGTATCGTGCCGCCACTGGAAAATGCGACTTATAAGGAACGGATGTTTACGGCCAATTCGACGGGGTATCCCGGATGCAAGCATATTGCCACGGATGCCGACGGCCACAAGGATTTTTCAGAGGTCATCGCACTGGCCAAACAATGCCAGCCGCCTGTAGAGCTGGAGCAGGGAGAGATTATCGGCGGATTTGCTCATAATCAGGTAATGCAATTGGCTGACAAGGTAGTAGAAGCTGTAAAGAGCGGTGCCATTCGCAAGTTTGTGGTCATGGCCGGATGTGACGGACGCATGAAGAGCCGCGACTACTATGCCGACTTTGCTCAGCACTTCCGAAAGATACGGTCATCCTTACGGCCGGTTGCGCGAAGTACCGTTACAACAAGCTTCCGTTAGGCGATATTCAAGGAATTCCCCGTGTGCTTGATGCCGGACAATGTAACGACAGCTACTCACTGGCCGTCATTGCCCTGAAGCTGAAGGAAGTCTTCCAGTTGAACGACATCAACGAACTCCCCATCATGTACAACATTGCCTGGTACGAACAAAAGGCGGTCATCGTCCTGCTGGCCCTCTTGAGCCTGGGCGTGAAGCATATCCACCTGGGTCCTACGCTTCCGGCCTTCCTTTCGCCCAACGTAGCCAAAGTGCTGGTAGAACAGTTCGGCATCGGAGGCATTACTACCCCCGAAGCGGACATGAAACTGTTCGGTATAGGATGACGGCTTAATACGATTTCTCGTTAGCCAGGTTCCAGGCATTGAGGAAAGAAGCCTTGGTAATTTCCACCACCTTCTCCCAGTTCAGCTTGTCGGCATGGTCAGAAGGCTGGTGGTAATCCGGATGTCCGTCAGTGTGATACCAGATGATGGGAATGTCGTGTACAGCAAACGAAGCATTGTCGCTTCCTCCCACCGGACGGTCCCACGGGCGGTAATCCGGTTGCAGTTTCAACCCATAACGGGCAATGTCATCCTTGAGCCACTGACCCAGTGCCGGATGTGCTTCCGTATAGAAGTACACCACGTGCTCAGGTTGTTCCGGCCGATTGTTCCGGCCAATCATATCGAAATTCAGATAACCTTTGATATCCTTTACAAAATCGCAGTGCTGCATGAAATACTTAGAGCCTAAAAGTCCTTTCTCTTCTCCATCCCAAAATGCGATGATGACGTTGCGCAGGGGCTTTTTGCCACTGGTCTGAAAAGCACGGGCAATCTGCATCACGGCCGATACACCCGACGCATTGTCGTCGGCTCCGTTGTAGATTTTGTCACCTGCCAGTGTTTCATCAATACCCAGATGATCGAAATGCGCGCCTACCACTACGTACTCATTGGTCCGTTCTCCCGGAATCATACCTAACACATTAGCCATGCGGAGCGAGCGGTGCGTACCCTGCTTCAACTGGGCAATGGAATCAGGGTGTACCTGCCAACGGCCTTTCTGCTGCCGTTCCTTGGCACAGGCTTCAAAAGGCTGGTAATATGAATCATCATACAGAGGAGCGATGCCAGCTTCTTGAAGACAGGAAACCAGGTAGCGGGCTGCCACGCGCGAGCCAATCATGCCGGCTTCACGTCCTTGCAGCGCATCATCGGCCAGAAAGCCTACAATGGCCTCGGCAGAAGGGCGATTGATACTCTTCAGACCTTTTTCTACGGCGGTCTGTGCCTGAAGGAAAGATGTACTGCATGAGCCTATCGCCCACATCAGTAGGAGAGAAGTGACTGTCTTTTTCATAATGAGAGCAAAATAGGCAGAACTTCTGAATTTCACAAACGCTTTCGAACAATCTTATTATTTATCTAGAAATACCCGGCGTGTTGTTTCAATAATGAAATCCTTCTTAGTTATTTAAGTCACTGCTTAATAAGAAACGCTTTATTGGAATGATTTCGTCAAGGATCCTTCCGTTTACCGATGACAATTTTACAAGCATCGTAAAACTGCCATCTGTTTCTTTTACAATTGATTGATATTCTATATATACATCATTGAAGTAGAGTGGCTTGTTTTCATTATTGTATAATGAATGGTCGGAATCGGAATAAAGCAGTCGGGTGTTATTAATAAGAAAATGAAGATTGCTTATATTGTTTTTGAACGTATTCCTTATTAATTCATCCAGATTTGCGTTTCTTTTGAGTCTTTCTTGAATAAAATCGGAGTATTCTCCTCCGGTGATTATCAATTCATTCTTCAAATTATTCAAATCCCTGAATCCACTGATTACCATATCAAATTGGGCAAGTTCCTGATGGTTGGAGCTTAGCAGTTTGGCAGTATAATTAATACCTTGACTAAAAGCCGAAGCTGATTGGTATTGAACCAGAAAGCCTGTCCGTGCAATTAACAATTTGCTGAACAAATATCCTCCATCACCTATTTCTTCCAAATAATGCAATATACCACTTTGATAATACTTCCTTGCTTCTGACTGGTTGACAGTAACAAAAGTCTTATAATATTCGTTACAATCAAAAGGTATATACAGTTCCGGGCTAATATCATTCTTATATTTTACCTTGAGGCATAATTTCTTATCCCGATAATCATATCTTATATCAGTGAGCAAAGTGTTTTGCATGTCATCCTGGGTATATGCATATGGTATTCCGTCGTTATTTGAAGAACTGATAGTTATAAAGTCCTTGAGTTGAAGCGCAAACTCATCGGAATTATTTTCCCGATAGAATGTGTCAAAGTTTGATTCATAAATATTTTTGTCATGAGCGATTTGTATACTTGCTCTTTTTGTCATGTTGTAGTCAGTCGGCTTGTTAACAGGTTCTTCTTTCTTCTCCAGGGCGAACCCGGCAAAATCAAGTGTTTCCTCAAAATCTTTCTGGCCATTTACATTACCTGTAACCAACAAGGTAAAAGTGCCTGACTGGGTATCCTGCTGCTGGACTATAATTTTATCGATAAAAATCGATTTCCCATTGATGTGTTTTTCTCCGTTAAACTGTTCCAAATCGGCCAGCACAACTGTCACAGTTTGATTTGTATCGAAGATAAAAATACTTTTGAGTTCTTCCTTTGTGATAGTATGGCTTGCCGTCTGAGCGTCTTCACTGTTCCCGCTCTCATTTTCGCTCTCATTCCTTTTATCATCACTCTCATTTTTTTCATCTTCATTCTTATTCCTTTCATCTGGAGTTTCTATTTTAAATTCCTTTAAAATTTCAGTAATCTCTTGAAATGGTGTGTAATTTACCGTACCTGTCACAGTTAAGCTGAATCGACCTTGTGATGCATCAATGTTATCTGGTATGCAGTTGCTGACAACTATGGTTTTCCGGTTTACATGATACTGTTTTTCTGTGCTAAAAGAATTGAGTAACTGTAAATTCTCATATACATCTTTTTGTGTGTCAAAACTAAATAGCGAATATAATTCATCTGGGGTAACCGTGGTGAATTCATCTTCTATGTTTCTGTGACATGCAATCAAAATAACGGTTAAAACGCAAAAATAGGAAATTTTGTTTTGAGATTTTCATACTGATATTAATTCATATAAAAGTGATTATTCTCTGAAGTGAGGTAAATAAATCGAACAAGAGTTTCAATCTTAAATAATCTACAATTTAGAGTTGTAAATTGTTTAAATCACATCACTCGTTTTTATATGCTTTAACATCTTGCCTTGAAATCTATTATCAGAGATCTGAAAATGAAAAGTCATCGGCCTTTTGAGGAAATAAGTAGCCGTTGACGATGGACGCTTACATCTTCTGCCTATACATCCTTAGCCTGACGGAAAGAATTGTGGAAAGTGCTTTCAGGTATTGCATATTTACGCAGCCAAATCACCATTTCCGAAATGACGATTTCGGAAGTGTAAAAATAGCAAGTAGAACTAAGTTGTCTTTTTGAGGGGAAGCGGCCTCTATTTAATGCCGATAAAATCACTTAGCGGACGAATCTTTGCTTTGTAAGTAAAAGAGCCTTCCTTCAGGTTTGGCTGATGTATAATTTTTATCGGATTCTTAGAATTGAAAAAAAGTACAACATAATATGGAGCATGTGTAGGTGAAAAGCCATATTGACGCAATGTATCAGCTGTCCAAATTTGAAATGTTCCTCTGTTTTTTAATTTAAAAAGCTGACAATCTTTTCCATTGGTATGAAGCAAAACGTATTGCATGCGTTCAAATCCAGGGGTGACAAGCAATGAACCTTTAGAATCGCCCGCACGAAGGTAACAAATTCCTTTTTCTATCATTTTTGCTTCAGTTCCTTTCGTGCATGGTTTATCATTACCATAATTTCTTCCGGGTTTTCTGCCATTTTCTTTAGAAATTTGTCAGCAGTTAATGGAGAATTAATTTCTTCCTTACGGCGTATGCCTAATTTCAAAAAATCTTTATTTTGTTCTATACCAATGAATTTACGATTAAGCAGATTTGCCGCAATCCCCGTTGTACAACTACCGGCAAAAGGATCAAGTATGGTATCTCCTTCACGGGTGGAAGACAAAATGATACGATAAAGAAGGCGAAGAGGCTTTTGTGTAGGATGTGCACCACATTGCATTTCCCAAGAAGCAACAAACGGTATTTTCCATACATCTGACATACGAGTTCCCCCGTTTAACATCTCCATCAAATTACAATTAAAATAGTGAGGAATATGCTTATGCTTTCTTGCCCACACAATATATTCAGTCGTAAAATTAAAATAGTTTCGAGAAAGTGTGGGCCTTGCATCGGATTTTTGCCATACTATTATATTAAGAATTTTATAACCAAGTTCGACCATGCAAGATGCTACGGAGAATATATTATGATAGGTACCACATACCCATATAGTTCCGTCATCTTTTAAGACTTTGCGATATGCAGATAGCCATTTGTAGTTAAAGGCTTTTATTGCTTCGAAATCTCGCTCTCTATCCCATTCTCCTTTTTCAAAATTTTTCCATATTCCATTTATTTGTAATGAACATCCTTTAGAAAGAAAATAGGGAGGATTTGCAAAAATCATATCCACTTTGTGGTTAATCTGATTTATTTGCTCTAGGTTATCACCATGGAGTAAAATAAAATCCTTATATTCTTCTGTTAGATTCTTATTCATCATACGGCAAAATTTAGTTCCTGTTGTGCATTTTCTATTTGAACTTCAGCATGCTCTTGAAGTTCAAAATTAAAACTAATGCTTCAACTATGGCATGGCGGTTTTCCAAAACGTCCTCCTCCGTGGTAAAAGTGATCTTTTGTTTCCACATTAAAATGATTCCAGAATCTGTTAATCATTTCATTATTTCTATATTCATTATGATGCCATGTTGAAAGAATAAAATGTGCTGGAGTATGCAATAAAGCATCAAAAAGCGCTTCTTCATCCTTCTGCGTCCATCCGTTATAATAATCTACATATCTGCCATAATAAGGAGGGTCACAATAAATAAAATCACCGGCCTGCGCTCTTTGGATTGTATCTAAGAATGAAACATTATCAAATTCCCAGTTATATTTGTGAATTTCCTGCTGAACTTTTTCTACTTGGTTACAGATTTTTTGTGATGTATGCCGGTAAAAAGCGATTTAGGTTTCTTACAAAAAGGTATGTTCCATTCTCCACGGCGGTTAAAGCGCATCATACCATTGAAGCCTGCACGTGACAAAAAAATAAAATCAAATGGGCTGTGTTCCTGATTAAAACGATTTTTTACTTCACGATAATAAGCATATCCGCTATCTTCTGCTGTCAAAAGTAATTGGCCTTCTCTTTCTAAATAAGTACGCATATTTTGAGGGGTAATCTCTCCATTCATTATTTCATTATAGAAATTGATAATATGAGGATTAGTATCACCCACTATGCGGTTTCCTCCAACCGGAGAATTAAAGCCGACAACTCCTGTTCCAAAAAATGGTTCTACCCAATTTGCATTTTGAATATCCAATCCTGATTGAAAAATCAAATCTTTTATCCAAGGAACCAGTTTGGTTTAATACCTTAGTGATTTATAGGTGGATTATTACTGACATATTTATAATTTTGATAGCTTATTAGCCTGTGATTCAAGATACTCCTTGTATGTTTAAGATTGTTATAATGTGGAAATCCAATGCCAGCCTTTGCGCATCGTCTTTGTTAAAATAGCCCATCCAGTAATCATCAAATACATCTTCACCTAGTTGCGCAAATGGTCCTCACCTTTTATCAGCTTTTCGATATTTGTTATACCACCAATATTACGGGTATTTCCACTTCCTGGAATATCATTTGCAATTTTCCATTTAGGCTGAACGAAAAAATGAAATTTTCAATCACTGAATGAATCATTTTCAATTCATCAATTCCAAAGACTTCACGCTCATTAATTTTGGTATCATTTTGTTTATAAGCATGCCTAATACAGTGTGAGAAGAATATGAATTATATGGATAATCCGTACTATTTTTTGTCACGATTTCTAAAATATCCCCAATATGACCCTAACGTCAGGCCATTTACTGACTCAGAAGTGTAGTAACTTGATTTAAATCAACAGCAAACAAATGCCCATCACTATCTTCGAAAGTTAAGTCAGGATAATAATTTTGTTTTGAAGGCAACTTTAATTTTAATCCATTCTTGTTTGCAAACGTAAGCATTCTATTTTCCGCCATGACAATTTTATCGGCTGTTTTTCAGCCGATAAAATAAAAATGTCCGCAAGAAAATAGTTTAGTTTAACATTCCGATTGATAAAACATGGCAGAAGGGCTTTTTGTCGCAGTCCTTACCATGAAGAATACATTCAAACAAGTGCTTCAGGTAATCCTGAGGATCTATA
>ENA-OQAL01000121-OQAL01000121.1-human-gut-metagenome-genome-assembly--contig:-NODE-121-length-19512-cov-4.267320_pt1 | contig 19512 bp, 19 predicted proteins | sample MGYA00242491_ERZ504519 | MGnify/ENA primary metagenome ERZ504519 (study PRJEB26092, sample SAMD00036260) | human gut metagenome | host: Homo sapiens | study: EMG produced TPA metagenomics assembly of... | reverse complement strand
CCTGGACAGCCTTTCTGTAGTAGCAGTGTTCTGTGGCTACGTTGCTCTGGCAGGTGAACTAACGGCTTCCCGTATACATCCGAGTGAAGTAATGAAAGTGATAATAAAAAAACAAATTTATATGAATACATTACGCTATGGATTACGTTTCCTGCTTCGTGCACGGACGTACACACTGATTAATCTGTTGGGGCTGGCATTCAGTCTGGCCTGCTGCATCATTTTGCTTCGATACATCCATCGGGAACTGACGGTCGATACCCATTGTGTGGACCGGGAAAATGTGTATGTGTCTCGTTGTCAGATTGGCGAGAACGATGCATTGGTCTCTTCCACATTGAATGGTGATACGCTGGCTGTAGACCCGTCACTGGTCATGCAACGTTCACGGGTCACACTGCTGGATCATGACATGATACGTTACAAGGACAATCGTTTGCAGGTGAATATGATAGTGGCCGATACGACCTTTCTGAAACTGTTCCGTTATCAGCTTTGCAAGGAGAATATTCCCTTTCAAAGCCAGGGATGGCTTTGTTGAGTGAGCATCTGGCACATAAGTTGTTTGGTAAGCAGAATCCCATTGGAGAGACCTTTGTCCTGTCTACCGGGAAATCAGTGACGGTATCCGGAATCTTCGCTACTCCAGAAAACAAGTCTATCTTGCAGGTAGATGCCATTCTTTCTGAAATGCCGGGAGCACTTTGGGAAAGAATGCCCATGGAGTTTGTCCGTTTTGTGCCGGGAGCGGATATTCAGAAATTAAATGAGGCAGGCAAGATCTTGCGTCCTACGCAGGTGGGAGATGGCAGTATGTACACTTTCTCCCTCCTGTCACTGAAGGATGTATATTGGGAGTCACGCTTGTTGTACCGCACTTCTCCTACGATGTGTGTGTCGGGCAACCGGGCTCAGTTGTATGTCTTGTCGGCCATGTGTATCTTTATATTCTTTATCGGCCTGCTTAATTACATCAATTTGTATGCGGTGCTGTTGGGCAAGCGATTACGGATTTATCTGCTTCATCGGGTGTGGGGAGCAGGCTCCCGTCCTCTCTTCATGTTGGTGTACTGGGAGAATCTGGTGCTGTCGGTCTTGTCGTTGTTGCTGGCCTGGACGGTGGTGGAACTTGTCCAACCTTTTGTCAACCGTTTGTTTGACACGGTGTTTACCGTAGGGACGTTTGATGTATGGGTATCATTGTCTCTTTTGGTGTGGTTGCCGTTGCTCATATCATTATGCACGGTAGTTCGGTGCTGGAAATCCCCGTTGGGTATGTCGCTGGTTCGTTCGGGGAATGACAGGAAGTCAATACGCTTGCGTCAGGGATTTCTTTTCGTGCAATATACGGTAACCATTGTACTGGTTGTCCTTGCCTTGTTCTTCCATCGTCACCTCAACTTGCTGTTGAATACTCCACCGGGATTTCAGGTGGAAAATGTGATTCATGCCAACTTAGTGTATGAGTCGACTGACTATGCCTCTTATACCGATGAATCGATACAGGCCCGGAAGCAGCGTGTTGCTCAGATTGATGAGGCGTTGAGTAAATGTCCAGACATTTCATGTTGGACAGCTGGTTTGTATTCCATTTTGGATTTCGACTATACGGCGGAGTTTCAGAATGCGAAGGGAGAAACCGTTTCATTGAATCAGAATTTTGCTACTCCCGAATTCTTTACCTTGTTCAATTTGAAGCTTGTGGAAGGGAAACTACCTGTTGAAGAAGACGGGTTTGTGGTGAATCGGGCGGCTTTGCGTGCTTTGGGATACACCTCTTTAGAGGGAGCTACCGTGTTGGATTTCCGTATGAAAGAATTTGTTCCGGATTTGCCGGCCCGTCCCATTGTAGGAGTGATAGAGGATTATTATAGCGGACATATCTCCAAAGGGGTACGTCCCATGCTGTTTATGGTTTCTCCTACTATGCGGGGGAGACGTGTATCAGATAGCATGTCAGCCGGGCAAACTTTCTCAGGTGATAGATTATCTGCGGAAGCTGGAAAGGGAAGTATATGGTACGGAAAACTTTCAGTATTCGTTGCTGAAGGACGATGTGCAGAAGTTGTATAAATCCGATCAGCAGGTAGCTACCATTTACTCGGCTTTTGCCTTTATTGCCATTGTCATTTCCTGTCTGGGCCTGTTGGGTATTTCCTTGTTCGACATCCGCCAGCGTTATCGGGAGATTGCCATCCGCAAGGTGAACGGTGCCATGCTGAAAGACTTGTATGTGCTGTTGCTTCGCCGTTACGTGGGGATGCTGTTGCTGGCAGCCGTGGTGGCAGTGCCGCTGGCTTGGCTGGCCATTCATTATTATACCGCCGATTTGGTGGTGAAGGCTCCGGTGACGGTCGGTCTGTTCTTGGCAGCCTTCCTGATAGTGGCAGTGATTTCCGTGGCTACGTTGCTTTGGCAGGTAAACAAGGCTTCCCGCATCAACCCGAGTGAAGTAATGAAAAATGAATAAAGAAAAGCAAGAATGAATCTATGATGATTACGCATTATTTGAAAGTAGCCTTCCGCAATTTGTGGAAATACAAGACACAGCACCTGATTGCGTTGGCTGGAGTGGGAGTGGCCTTGCTGTGTTTCAGCATTTGTTTGTATTTAGTCCGTTATGCTTTTAGCATGAATCATTGTTTTGCAAACTATGAACGGATTGCCGAACTCAATATTCGTGACATGAAAGAAGAGAAGGTGTTGGATTGTACTCCTGCGACGTTGGCCGAGGAACTGCGTCTTCAAAAGCCGGATGGGATTGAGGCGTTGTGTGTGGTGGATTATTCACCGATAGAACGGCCTTTCAACGTGGAGATGCCCGACGGGAAGCAGTTACCTTATTCCTTCGCCGTGGCAGAGACGGATTCTTCCTTTTTCCAAGTATTGACTCCTAAGATTTTGTGCGGTTCGGCTGAAGTGAGCAAGATGATGCCAAATTCATTGGTCGTGAGCGAAAGTATGGCACGCCGGGTATATGGGGATATTCGACAGGCGGTAGGAAAACAGCTGGTACTGATGCGCCGGTTGTACACTTCGCCGGATTCTACTCCACGTACCGGTGGAGCGGTTTATACCATTCAGGCAGTGATTGAGGATATTCCAGAGAACAACAGTATTGCTTTTATGAAGCATCTGGATATGTTTTCCCTCAACGATTCGGAAGGAATCATCCAGAATGATGCCCGTTATGCCATTATCAGTTCCTTTACGTATGCGTTGCTGCGTGAGGGTTTTACTCCGGAGCAACTCAATGAGTGGTTTTATCGTAGTGAACAGACGCATCGGATGCATGATACAAGTTTTTGCGGTGGAAGCTCATCTGATGGGAGATAGGGACTGGAATGGGGGACTACTTCGTACGATGGTATGGACTACAATGGTAGCCGGGGTATTGATTTTACTGGTGGCCTTGCTTAATTTCTTTCATCTGCTCGCGGGGTCTTTCCTTACTCGTATGCGTGAATTCAGTATCCGGCGAGTGGCGGGAGCGTCCGGAGGCAGTCTTTTCGTCCAACTGTTTACACAGTCTGCCTTGTTGGTTTTGCTGGCCGGCCTGTTGACCGGTGTCTGCATCGAGGTGATGGCTCCCTGGTTGAGACTGGAAATGGCCGGATTGTATTTGCAGTTTGACGCTTCTCTGTTGATGGTACAGAGCCTTGAGTATCTGGCTGGTTTGTTGGGAGTATGTGCTTGGGTGTGTGGAATAGTCGTGTGGAAGGTACGTCGCATGCAGGTGCATGCAGGGGTGACTGGCGGTGTGCACCGGGGGAGGAAAGAGACGACTGCGGAATCTGTTGTTGGGAGTGCAGTTGTTCATCTGTTGGGTTTTTATCTCACTGGCAGCGGCACTTTATCTGCAATCGGATAAAACGGGACGTACCTTGTTCGGGACATTGAGCTTGGAGGAAAAAGAGCAGATTTTGAGCATTCCGATGGATTTTTCCTTTATGACGCCGTGCAGAAGCAGGATCTGATACATCAGTTTAAAAACTTGTCGGGAGTCGAAGAGGTGCTTCCGGCCGACATCAATTATTTGGGAGGTGTTTCCGGTACGGGTATGTATACGGAGAAAGATAATAAAGGCAGTTATGTGGATGTAAATGTGATGCGTATAACTTCCGGTTTCTTTCGTTTCATGCACATTCCGATGCGGTCGGGACATACGCCGCGTGAATCGTCCGATTTGGTGATAGACGAGGCATTATCTCATCGTCTCGGAACGGACATCATGGGGAAACCGCTTTATAATTTTGACGGAGATGCCTACACGGTTAAAGGAGTGTGCCAGACATTTGTGTCCAGTGTGTATTATGATAGTGAAGGATTTATATTCCTCCTGAGCGGGTTCGATGATTATTGTGGGCATTGCTATATAAAATGTAAGGAAGGACAGGCGGAAACCGTCTTTCAGGAGGTCAGGAAGATACTGAAAAAGACGTTGCCGGAAAGTGTGGAAGTGAAGGTAAGCACGTTCATGGACGACATCCGTGAGTCACAGGCGCTTGAGTTCAAGCTCCGCGGAATTGTATTGTTCTTTTCGGTAGTGGTGCTGGTGATTTCGTTGTTGGGCGTGTATTCAGCCGTGACCATCGACACGGAATATCGGCGGAAGGAGATGGCTATCCGAAAGATCAACGGTGCCGGAATGCGTCAGATAGTCTGGCTGTTTGCCCGGCTTTATGTTACTTTACTGACGGTGACGGCTGTGTTGGGATTTGCGTTGGTTGAATTCTTGTTGAGGCAGTTTAGTACCTTGTATACGGTGTTCTTCCAGCATGGGGTGGCTTCTATTTTTGCCTCTTCCTGAGTGCCTCCTTGTTCGTCGCCCTTACGGTAGCTTTCCGTATTTGGCAGGTATCCCGGGTGAATCCGGCAGAAGAAATCAAGCGGGAGTGATATAAATGTAGTATAATAACCTAAAATTGAAATATCCATGAGAAAACAAGTATTAGCCTGTCTGCTCTTAGGTGCATTGGGGGCACAGGCACAGGAGAAATTTGTGGTGGAAGGTCAGTTGAAGAATATTCCCGACGGAACCGTGTTCTATTTGATGAAGCAAGAGGGTAACGTGGGGAGTATGGCAGCTACCGATACGCTGCAGAACGGGACATTCCGTTTTGAACTGACTACCGCCGGAAACGAGCTGGAAGGTTATGGCTTGATGGCACGTGATGATACGAAATTCCCACCCATGTTGCTTGAACTATGGGTAAATCCTGGCAGTCATCTGCTCATACAAGGAGAGAATCCTTATATTTACTCCTGGAAAGTAGAGAGCGATGTCAAGGAGCAGCAATTCCAGCAGCAACTGATACAGGCTTCCCATAAGGAATGGGAGGAATTTCAGCGGTTGACCATGCAAGAATTTGCACTGATGAGGTCGGCTGCGCAGGGAGGAAATAAAGAACAGGTCCGTGCGCAAGCAGACAGTCTGCAACAGCTGACAGAGAAGTTGAGTGATCAGATTGCCCAGCATAATATTGCGATTATGAAACAATCGCCGATTAATGCAGCCTGGATGGGTGAATTGCATCGGATGGGGATGTCGGTTAAGTTCCGTAAAGATTATCCGTATAAAAAAGAAGTGCAGCAGTTGTACAATCTGCTGGATGACGCACAGAAAGAAACGTCCATTGGGAAGAGTGTGTATCTGGCCTTGAATCCGCCGACTGTAGTGAAAGTGGGCGAGGAAGCTGCCGATGCGGATATGTACGACTTGGAAGGAAAGGTTCACCGCCTGGCTGAGTTTCGCGGAAAATACATCTTGCTGGACTTCTGGAGTCGGGGATGCGGTCCTTGTATCATGTCGCAACCGGAACTGAAGGAAATCAGTGAAATGTACAAGGACAGCCTGGAGGTGATCAGCCTGAGCATTGAGAACCGGAAGGGATGGGAAGAGGCTTCTAAATCGCATGCCATGACCTGGAATAATTGGAACGATTTGGAAGAGAACAACGGACTGTATGCTCGTTATGGTGTCAGAGGAATTCCCCATTTTGTATTGATTTCTCCGGAAGGAAAGGTGGTTGACAGCTGGAGTGGATATGCAAAAGGTTGGCTGAAACTGAAAATTAAAGGCTCGATGGCTCCCAAACAGCCGATGCGTATCGAATGGAAAGACGGTCACAAACTGGTGCATCATCCGCGGAAGAAAACAGAAAAAATGGAGGTGCTGACCATCTGTCAGGTGGAGTTGACCGACTCGGCTACGGTACTTCGCGTGCATGCACGGTATATTCCAAATTATTGGATTCGGTTGGACAAAGCGACTTTTTTGATGTCGGACAAGGGGGTGAACTATCCGCTTCTGCGCAGTGAAGGTTTCGCGATAGGCGAGCAGGTGTTTATGCCTGATAGCGGAGAAATGGATTTCACGCTCTATTTTGCTCCGCTGCCGAAAGATACCCGCTGGTTTGACTTTTCGGAAGGCGAGCACGTGGAAGGGGGATACTATATCGAAGGCATCCGTCTGACAGAATAAGAAATGAACTAAAAAACGATGTGTTATGATACTGAATGTAGTATTGAAAATGATTTTGCGAAGCTGGTGGCGTAACAAGGTGTTTTTCCTTGTTTCGGTAGCCAGTCTGGCATTGGGATTGGCTTGCACCAATTTGCTGATGACATACTTCGTGCACGAGCATGGGTTGGAAGGACGTAATCCGGACCGTGACCGCATGTTTTTTCTGCGGCAGGATGACCCGATGACGGAGGGGAAACGAGTGGCCTTTGCCGGCGCAGAGATTCCTCCGCAGCTGAAGCAAAGCTATGCCGAGGTAGAGGACTTTCTCCGGTTAGGAAAACTGGATTTGCTTTACTGCAAGGTGAACGAGCAGAAGGTGGAAGGTGATTTTAAGATGTTGTCGGCCGATACGACCCTGACGAACTTTTTTGATTACCGTACGGAAGAAGGAGTTTGAGTCAGGTACTCTGTCAACCAGGGAAGGTCGCATTAAGTGAAGCTTGTGCCCGTCGTCTGTTCGGAGGGAAACAAGCGGTAGGGAAGCAGGTGGAGGCACATTTCCGCTTTGGAGAGGTCCGTACGTATGAAGTGGCGGCAGTACTTAAGAAGCGCGAACAATCGCTTCTGCAGTTTGACATGTTGATAGCACACGACCCTGATTTCTTCTGGGGTGGACTTACACTGCTGAAGCTGACTCCGGGTACGGATGCGGGTCACCTGGCCGATAAGCTGAATGAGGACAAGGTACCTACACTGATGCCCGGTCAGACAAAATATTACCTGGATCCGCTGGACGCCATTTGTTTCACTACTCCTGATGATTCCTCTCAGCAGACACTTGATTTCGTCAGTCAGACACCCGCGCAGACTCTCTATATCAGTCTGCTGGCAGCCGTGCTGATACTGATTATTGCTTGCTGCAACTATACTAACATGAGTTTGAGCCGCTTGTTGCAACAGCTTCGTATGATTCATGTGGAGAAATTGATGGGGGCTACCTTGCGCAATATCCGTCTGCAACTTTTCGGGGATGCTTTTCTGACGGTGGTGCTGGCATTCGGCTTGTCCATTCTGCTGGTCAACGACTGTCTGTCACTGTTTAATGACCTGTTGGGTTCGCGGTTAACCATGACGTTCTTCTTCAGTAGTCAGATGTTGCCGTGGTTGCTGTTATTCATTCTGTTGATGTCGGTAATACCGGCATGGTACATCAGTTGTCGCCTGTCACGCTTGTCGTTCACGGAGTACCGTACCCTTTACAGCGGCCGACGCAAACAGCGTTTTGTAGCGGTACTAGTAACAGTGCAGTTCGTGATTTCCATCGGATTGTTATTGGCTACGCTGACAGCACGCAACCAGATGGAACTGACCCGCCAGCGGGCTTCGCGTTACGAGGGCTGCATTGAGATAGGGGATGCCTTTGGTACTCCGTTGGCTCCCTTCAAGGCGGAACTGGAGAAACGGGTGAAAGGGATTGAATCCATGACACTTTCCAAGGCTTCGGTGCTTAATGCCTGGATACGTCAGTTGAACGTGCTGCGTCCCAGTGGGAAGGAAGTACGTACCAATCTGCTGACATTGGAAGGCGACTCCACCTTGTTGCGCACCTTGCGCATTGAACAGTTGAGTGGAGAATCTCCTTCCCGTCTGTTGGAGCGTCAGGCATCTCCGGTACTGGTGAACGAGAGTTTTGTCCGCTTGTTAGTGCCTGCGGGTACGGAGGTCGTGGGGCATGCCTTGCGCGAGTTCGATACGGAAACGAAAGACAGTCTGGCTGTAATCGCAGGTGTGGTGCGCGACTTTTCCGTCAATTCGCTGGAAGAAGCGGTAACACCTCTTGTCATCACATTGTTGTCGGCAAGTGACTTGCAGAAAGGATTTTATTTGCAACTGCGTCTTCGTCCTGAAAACCGTGAAGAGACCTTGCGGCAGATAGAAGCCGTATGGAATGAAATGAACCCCAACCAACCTTTCGGTTATGCAGATATGCACCGGGATTTTATGGCACGTAACGGGAAAGTGCTTTCTTTGTCACATATTCTGACTTTCTATGCCGTGATTGGGTTGTTGCTGACAGGTTTCGGATTGTTTGGTATCGCCTGGTATGCCACCCGTCAGCGGATACGCGAAATTAGTATCCGCAAGGTGCATGGAGCAACACGGGGACAGATTATCTGGCTGCTTAACAAACCGTTCTGTATCTATGCTGTAGTGGCGTATGTAATGGCCATGCCTGTCGGCTGGTGGTTCATGCTGCATTGGCTGGAGCAGTTTGCGTACCGTGCCCCGCTTTCGGCCGGTATCTTTGTATGGCCGTTGTTGGTGGTGTGGGGCATCTCGGCGGTCATTGTCTGCCTGCAGGGTTGGATATTGAGTCGGGTAAATCCGGTAGAATGTATAAAACAAGAGTAATATCATTAAAATAAAATTTTGAAGTATGATTAAGACAGAAAATTTACAGAAAGTATTCCGCACAGATGAAGTGGAAACTTGGGCATTGAATAATGTAAGTATCGAAGTGAAGGAGGAGAGTTCGTGGCTATCATGGGTCCTTCAGGTTGTGGAAAATCTACCTTGCTGAATATCTTGGGATTGCTGGACAATCCCACGGGAGGCAAGTATTTCTTGAACGGAACAGAAGTGGGTGGCTATACTGAATCGCAACGTACTTCCTTGCGTAAGGGAGTGATTGGTTTCGTATTCCAGAGCTTCAACCTGATTGACGAGTTGAACGTATTTGAGAACATCGAACTGCCCTTGCTGTATTTGGGTGTACCTTCGGCAGACGTAAGCGGAAAGTGGAGGCTGCCATGGAGCGGATGGGGATTACACACCGTGCCAAGCACTTCCCGCAGCAGCTGTCGGGCGGACAACAGCAACGTGTGGCTATTGCCCGTGCTGTAGTATCAGGACCGAAGCTGATTCTGGCCGATGAGCCTACCGGTAACCTGGACTCCAAGAACGGACGGGAAGTGATGGAATTACTTACCGAGCTGCATAAGGAAGGCACCACCATTGTGATGGTGACTCACTCGCAGCATGATGCCGGTTTTGCCGACCGCGTCATTAATCTCTTCGACGGACAGGTAGTGACGGAAGTGAACCTTTAAAATAGGGTTTAGGCTTGTTTTTTTAACTGGCCGGGCGACACTCCGCAGTAGCGTTTGAAAAACTTGCTGAAAGAAGCTTGGTCAGAGAAACAGAGCTTTTCGGCCACGTCCTGCACGCTGTTGGCCGGATTGAGCAGACAGACTTTCGCTTCTTCTATCAGGCTTTCGCTGATGAGCTGGTTGGCTGTCTTGCCATAGAGTTTCTTTAACTTGGCCGATAACGCATCGGGGGATACGTAGAGTTGGTCGGCATACCATTTACGGTGTGATGATAACGGCAATTGGTATGCATCAGATATAGAAAACGAGGGAGGGTATCTTTCCAGCGGAAAGAGTGCTCGAACTCGTTTTCTTGTTTATACATGCGGAGGATAATATTCCACACTTCCAGGATGAGGGAACGAAGCGTGTTTTCCAGCATTTCAAGCAGGAAATGATTCTCTTTTTGCTGAAGGGTGTGGCGTAGCATGTCCACATGTGATTGTATCCGGAGAAGATCCTGTTTCTCCAATGGAATAAACGGCTCCAATACGTGTCTGTATACATAGGCTGCCACTTTGGAACGGATGCATTCGGCTGCCTGCAAAAAAATCTCCCTTCGGGTAATGAGCAGACATCCTTCGAAATCACGGTTTGTTTTCAGGTCGCTCCATTGGTGGGGTTCGATAAACTCGATGTAGGAAGGGGCAGGAATGACGGTCCGCTTGTCGTTGGTCTGGATGCTGATTTCGCCTTTTAATACGAGCAAAGACACCGTATGCTGTGTGTCGATACTTCCTTTCTGGAATTGATTTTCTCCCCGTACGGTGAAGATGCCCATTTGTTCATTGTACACCATATCTCGCTCCGTTCCGTCTGCTTGCAGCGTCGGAACCAGCCATTTTGTAAACGCATATTCTTTCATCTTGTATCTCGTTGTTGTATTTGCGCATCTAAAATACAGACATAAATCGTAGCCTGAAAACCTTTTTGTATGTTTTAGAAATCATAAACTGAATAAATGCTAAAGCACGGATTCAGACAAATGTTCTTAGGAATGGAACAAGTAAGTAGTCTTTCCCGCCTTCTAAATTTGCATCGGCTATTACAACAGAAAGAGTCAAATCAACTAAAAAAGAGAATAAGATGAAAAAAGCTTTTGTATCAGTTGGTGCATGTTTTTGTGCGTTGTTGGGGATGCTGACAGCCTGCACGCAGCCTGCACCTACCTCACAGGAAAGTGGGTACAAGACCATGACCGTGAAAAAAGAAAATCGCCTTCTCACTAACAGCTATTCGGCTGTAGTAAAGGGAAGACAGAGTGTGGAAATTCGTCCGCAGGTGAGCGGTACGATTACCGAGATTTGTGTGAAAGAAGGAGCCAAGGTACACAAGGGACAGGTGTTGTTCGTGATTGACCAGGTTCCGTATAAAGCAGCTTTGCAGACGGCATTGGCGAATGTGAAAAGTGCGGAAGCTGCCGTGGCTACGGCCCGCCTGACGTTCGACAGCAAGGAAGAGCTCTTCAAGGAGCGTGTGGTTTCGGATTTCGACCGTCAGACGGCACAGAATTCTTTGTTGGAGGCTGAGGCTAGTCTGGCACAAGCGAAGGCCAATGAAACCAATGCCCGCAACGACCTTTCCTATACGGTAGTCCGGAGTCCGGTGGATGGAGTGGCAGGTATGTCTTCCTATCGTGTGGGGGCATTGGTCAATTCTTCCATTACTACGCCTTTACTTACTGTCTCGGACGATGAGGAAGTCTATGTATATTTTTCCATGACCGAAAATCAGATGCTGTCACTGCTCCGTCAGTATGGTAGTGTGGACAAGTCACTGGCCGGTATGCCCAAAGTATCCTTGCAGTTGAGTGACGGAGTGAAATATGCACACGAAGGGGTGATAGATGCCATCAGCGGCACCATTGATACCGGAACAGGGGCTGTCAGCCTGCGTGCCGTGTTCCCGAATCCGGAAGGAATGTTGCGAAACGGAAGTACGGCTACGCTCGTATTGCCCTATACCAAGGAGAACGCGCTGGTTGTTCCACAGGAAGCTACTTTTGAGATTCAGGACAAGGTGTATGTGTATAAGGTGAATGAGAGTGGAAAGGCCGAGTCGGCACAGGTTACTGTTTTCCCGCTGAACAACGGGCAGGAATACATTGTAGAGAGTGGCTTGCAGGAAGGGGAAGTAATTGTGGCCGAGGGTGCCGGATTGATTCAGGAGAATACCCAGATTCTTTCGTTACATACTGAAAAATAGGAGGGGACGTTATGAAACTGAAGACTTTTATCGACAGGCCCATCCTGTCGTGTGCCATTTCTGTGCTCATCCTGATATTGGGAGTAATCGGTTTGAGCAATCTTCCCATGGAGCAGTATCCTGATATCGCACCTCCTACCATTATGGTGTCTACCACCTATACGGGTGCCAATGCGGAAACAGTACTGAAGAGTGTCATCGCTCCGTTGGAAGAAGCCATTAACGGTGTGGAAAACATGACGTATATGACCTCTACCGCCACCAATACGGGTTCAGCGTCTATTACCGTGTATTTTGCACAGGGAACGGACCCGGACATGGCGACTGTCAACACGAAGAACCGTGTGTCGGAGGCGGAAGGACTGTTGCCCGCAGAAGTGACCAAGGTGGGTGTGACCGTAGAAAAACGGCAGAACAGTATGGTCAAGATTATATCGTTGTACAGTCCCGACGATAGCTACGACCAGAATTTTATCAATAACTATTTTAAAATTAATGTAGAACCTCGTCTGTCCCGTATCTCGGGAGTGGGCAATGTGAATGTCATGGGTGGGGATTATGCCATGCGTATCTGGATGAATCCTCAGAAGATGGCCCAGTATCAGCTGGTACCTGCCGATGTGATTGCCTTGCTGGATGACCAGAACGTGGAGGCGGCGACAGGTACACTGGGCGAGGATTCTGAAAATACATTTCAGTACACGTTGAAGTACCGGGGTAGATATGAGACTGCGGAAGAATTCGGCAACATGGTGCTCAAGTCTCTCCCTACGGGCGAAGTGCTCCGCCTGAAGGATGTGGCCGATGTGGAATTAGGTTCGCAGAGCTATGCCTATAACAGTGAAATTGTGGGTCACCCCGGTGCGACGTGTATGATTTCGCAGACGGCCGGATCGAATGCCAACGAGATTGTGAAGGAAGTGGACAAGCTGATGGAGGAAATCTCAAAAGACTTGCCGAAGGGGCTTGTAATGGCCGACCTGATGAGTACGAAGGACTTCCTGGATGCCTCGGTACACGAGGTGGTGAAAACCCTGATTGAGGCTATTATTTTGGTGGTGCTGGTGGTTTATTTCTTCTTGCAGAGCGTGCGTTCCACCATCATCCTTCGGTTTCCATTATCGTGTCGCTGGTGGGTACGTTTGCCTTCTTGTATGTGGCCGGATTCAGTCTGAACCTGCTGACCCTTTTTGCACTGGTGCTGGTAATCGGTACAGTGGTGGATGATGCCATTGTGGTGGTGGAGGCCGTGCAGGCCAAGTTTGACGAAGGCTACCGTTCACCTTATAAAGCTACGGTGGCTGCCATGGATGGTATTTCTGCAGCCATTGTGACCACCTCACTGGTATTTATGGCCGTGTTTATCCCGACCTCGTTCATGGGAGGAACCAGTGGAGTGTTCTATACCCAGTTTGGTTTGACCATGGCGGTGGCAGTGGGCATTTCCGCAATCAATGCCTTGACCCTCAGTCCGGCTTTGTGTGCCCTCATTATGACTCCTCACATGGATAAGTCGACCGGTGGTAAGTTGAGTTTTTCTTCCCGTTTTCACCATGCATTTGAGGCTTCTTTCAATAGGCTGGTGTTGAAGTATAAGAATGGGGTGTCGTTCTTCCTCCGTCGTAAATGGATGGCCTGGGTTTCTTTGGCGGCAGTCTGTGCCTTGCTGGTATTTTTTATGCGGACCACTAAGACCGGACTGGTGCCGGATGAGGATATGGGAACCATATTCGTGAATGTCACGACCCCTCCGGGAAGCAGTTTGGCCCAGACGCGTAAGACGATGGAATGATAGACGAGCGTATCCGTGAGATTCCTCAGATAAAGATTTATTCCAATGTGACAGGTTACAGCATGATGGGCGGACAGGCCGCCTCGGGAGGTATGCTGATTATCAAATTGAAACACTGGGATGAACGTCAGGAGGCACAGGATCACATCAATGCCATCATTGCGGCGATTTACAGCATACAGCCGACATTAAATCAGCCAAGCTCTTTGCCTTTGCGCAGCCTACCATCATGGGATACGGAATGGGTAGCGGTTTCGAAATGTACGTGCAAGACCGTGCCGGAGGCAGTGTGGAGAATTTGCAGAAATATACGCAGGACTTCATTGCAGCCTTGAACCGGCGTCCGGAAATTTCGATGGCTTACACTACTTTCGATACCAAGTTCCCGCAGTATATGGTCGAGGTAGATGCGGTGAAATGTCAACGGGCAGGGGTGACCACGTCTGATGTGCTGAGCGTACTTTCCGGTTATATCGGCGGTAATTACTCGTCCAACTTGAACCGTTTTTCCAAACTGTACCGTGTGATGATTCAGGCCCGGAAGGATTACCGTCTGGATAAAGAGTCGCTCAACAACATGTTTGTACGGACCGAAAGTGGGGAAATGGCGCCCGTGGGACAGTTCATTACACTGACCAAGGTGTATGGAGCCGAAACCTTGACACGTTTCAATATGTACACCTCTATACCAGTCAACGGTATGCCGGCCGACGGATATAGTTCGGGAGATGCCATTGCAGCCATTGAGGAAGTGGCTTCACAGACACTGCCTACCGGATATGGCTATGAGTTCAGCGGTATTACCCGAGAAGAATCAAGCAGTACGGGAAATACGGTGATTATTTTTATTATCTGTATCGTATTTATCTATTTGATTCTCTGTTCGCTCTATGAAAGTATCTTTATTCCGATGGTGGTCATCCTGGCAGTGCCTTTCGGCTTGATGGGAAGCTTCTTGTTTGCCAAATGTTTTGGGCTGGAGAACAACATCTATATGCAGACCGGTTTGATTATGCTGATTGGATTGCTTTCGAAAACCGCCATCTTGCTGACTGAATATGCTTCGGCTCGTCGTCGACAGGGAATGAGTATTGCTCAGGCTGCCGTAGCTGCTGCCGGAGTTCGTTTGCGTCCGATTCTGATGACCGCCCTGACGATGATTATCGGATTGTTCCCGCTGATTGTGGCTACCGGAGCAGGAGCCAACGGAAACCGTTCGTTGGGAGTCGGTACGGTAGGGGGTATGCTTGTCGGTACAGTGGCACTTCTGTTTGTAGTGCCGGTGCTGTTCACGGTGTTTCAGGCAATTGAAGAACGTGTGATGCCTCGCCGTCAGACCGATGCAGCGGAATAATCCCTTGTGGGGGAATTTTATATCAACTAAAGAAACATTCGATATGGAGAAAAATATAAGTCATATAGTAGTTGCCGCGTGCATGGCCAGTATGCTGACCGGATGTGGTATCTACACAAAATACCGGCAGCCGGAAACGAATACCGACGGATTGTTCGGCGCTCTTCCGGAGGAGGTGGATACTACCTCCTCACTGGCCGACCTGAATGGGAGGAACTGTTTACGGATGCATCCTTGCGAAAACTGATTACACGTGCGCTGGAGGCGAATACGGATTTGAATGTGGCCCGTTTGAAAGTGGAAGAGGCACGGGCTTCGCTGTCAGCTGCCAAGCAGGCTTACCTGCCTTCTGCTCAGTTGGACCTGGAAGGCGCTTTGAGCAGTTTTGACGGCAGCAAACCCACCAAGACTTATTCGTTGGGAGCTTCTGCCAGTTGGGAACTGGATTTCTTTGGAAAGCTGACCAACGCCAAACGGAGAGAGCGTGCGGCATTGGAGCAGAGTGAGGCGTATCGTCAGGTGGTGCAGACACAGCTTATTGCCACGGTGGCCGAGAGTTATTACACGTTGCTGATGCTCGACGAGCAGGTAGCCGTAACTACGGAAACGGTAGAAAGCTGGAAGGAGTATATACGTAGTTTGAAGGCCCTGATGCGGGCCGGACAGGCCGACCGTGCGACCGTGAACCAGGCAGAAGCTTCCCGATTGGATGCCGAAGCCTCTTTGCTGGATTTGAAGCAACAGGTGACGGAAACGGAAAACACGTTGTGTGCCCTGCTTTTCTGGACTCCGCAGCCTATTGCGCGCGGCACGCTCGGTGAAGTGGATTTTCCGGAAAGTTTGTCGGTGGGAGTGCCGCTGAATTTGTTGGCCAACCGTCCGGATGTGTGGCAGGCTGAGGCCGTACTTAAACAGGCTTTTATGCCACCAATCAGGCACGCTCCAGTTTTTATCCGAGCGTGACATTGAGCGGTTCGGCCGGATGGACAAACAGTGGGGGAGCCCTTGTGACCAATCCGGGTGCCTGGCTGCTTCAGGCGGTAGGCTCTCTGGTGCAACCTCTTTTTCAGCGGGGGCAGCTTATGGCAAATCTGAAAATCAGTAAGGCACAGCAGGAAGAAGCTCTGCTACAGTTCCAGCAGACCTTGTTGGATGCCGGTGCGGAGGTGAACAATGCCCTGAGCCAGTGGCAGACGGCCCGTCAGAAAACGGTACTCGACCGTGAGCAGGTGGAGCATCTGAAAGATGCGTTGCGTGACACGGAACTGCTGATGGAACACGGTACGACGAACTACCTGGAAGTGCTGACTGCCCGTCAGTCATTACTGGCAGCGCGGCTGTCGCTCGTGGCCGACCGGAATGCGGAGATAAAAAGTGTCATTACCCTTTATCATGCGTTGGGAGTGGGAAACAACTAACATATAGGTTGATATGAAGAAGATGATGATGGTTGCTGCATGCGTGGGAGGACTCGCATGTATGCTGGCATGCAATAAAGAAGAGGTGGGTGCATATTACTCCGCTTCCCAAGATTCACTTAGGAGAGACGTTCAAATATAAATGTGAGCCGGAGAATTACATCCGGCTCGAATATGATACCCTTGGTGAGGCTGCTGTCTTGAACTTTTATAAAGATGAAATCACCTCATTGGATTATCTGGAGTACGATGAAAACTCGTGTACTTTCTCCTTTCATAAAGGAGAGACGGGGCTTTATCGTATCAGTTGGGAGTATACGTCGGAAAATACCTTGCGGATACTTTACGGACAGAATGGTATGTGGTACCGGATGAATGCAAGCGGTACCCATGAATATCTGTTAGAAGCCAATGACGGGATGGCAATAAAGGTCATAGCTTACCGCACGAACTTTGATTCTTTGCATTGCACGATAAATCGTTTTTGTATTGAAGAATACAAAAACGAGGAATAGGAGTGAACCGAAGTTCCGGCCTGCTTTCACCTTCCTGAAGGCAGTGCCGGAATATCGGCCTCTATTCGGTTTTCCACGTTGTCGGGGAGCTTGGAGAAGAAATCCATCCCCGTTACTTTTTCCACGGAGTCAACCGATACCATGTACTTTTCCAGTGCCTGATGATGCGCCTTGTTGTCGAACAGAAAGCCCATGGCGATGGGACTTTTCCGGTTATAAATCAGCACCACCTTGAAGAAACGGTCGGGCACGGCCACCCGATGTTCTCCGATGCGCTTGGGTTGCTTTTGTCATAGATAGGTCCGCAGGCAATGTACACTGTGCCATATTTCCGGGCCCAGCTGCGGCATAATTCTTCCAAATCTCCCCAGTCGTCCCGGTTCAGTTTCTGATTCTGCGGACAGATGTTGCTCATGTAGAACGATTCCTCCATGGCTTTCTTGCTCCATTTCATGTCGGCCGCCGGAGCCATGTGTCCCCGGTCGTATCCGGAGTGCGTATAATCGGCATGCTCCACACGGGGTTCGGGTAAATCCGGGTCGGGCGCGAAGCGGTTCTTTCGCTCTTCACTTCCTTTGGTTTCCTGCCGTGTCAGTTCCCAGGCTACCCAGTTGGGGGTTTTGTAGAAATTATTGTATGAAACGGTATATCCCGTTCGCTGCAACTTGATTTCTTCCCGTTTGGTCAGCATGACGGGAATTTCCAGTTTGCTGCTGATGCGGTTGGCCGAGGGTTGTGACTCCGCCTCGTCCTGCGGCTTTTCCGGCAGGCGTTGTGCCACTTCCTTCTGTGCCTTCTCCAATGTGTGCGAAAGCTCCTTTGTCAGTTCCTTGGCTTCCGGCAGATTCTGCTGGTTCTGATAGAAATAGGCACCGCCACCCAAAATCAGCAACAGGAGTATGAAGCTTTTCAGGGAGCCGGTGGATGAACTTCTCTTTTTCTTTCCCATAATGTACGTGTATTAAACCAGTTTGAAACGCATCCGGAAGATACCGTCGTTAAAGTCGTGACTGATGATCTTGAAGGTGCCGATTTCTGATGTATTCTCTACATGCTGCCCGATGCACAAGCACTCGTCGTAGTCGCCTACGTGTACCACACGAACCGTCTCGGAAGCTCCTTCAGGCAGCCGTTTCATGTCAAAGCGTCCGGTAGCTTCTTCCTGTGTGATAAATTCCGTAGTGACAGGAAGATGGTGTGCGATTACTTCGTTGACTGTCGTTTCAATGCGTGCAATATCGTCTTCCGAAGGTGCTTGCGAAAGCGCAAAATCGAGTTTGCTTTTCTTCCGCTCGATATGGGCAGATACAGCCCGTCCGCATCCGAAAAGGTTGACCATGGTGCGGTTGATGATGTGTTCGCAGGTGTGCATAGGAGGATACTCCTGCTTGTTGTGTGCATTAAGTTGGATTTCTTGTTCCATAAATTACATTGATGAATTTGTTTTTTTCTTTTTGCTTTTTTTCTATCAGCATGCTCATGAAGGCCGAGCTGATGATACCTGTAGGAATGGCAATCATGGCGATGCCAATCAGGCTGATGATGCTGCTCAATAGCCGTCCCAACGGAGTAATCGGGTAAATGTCGCCGTAACCCACGGTAGTGAAGGCTACGATTGCCCACCAGAATCCGTCGCCGATATTTTCGAAGGCTTCCGGTTGTGCGTAGCGTTCGATGTAGTACATCAGAATGCCAGAGAAACCTAACATGATGCCACAGGCAGTATAGGCCGTAACAAGTTCTTCTCTGACGGTTCGGAGTACGGTGCCAATCATCTGGAAGGAACGTGAATAGCGTATCAGCTTGAAGATAATCAGTACGTAGGCCAGCACTACAAGATGTACGTGCGGGGTTTCCTTGTACACATAAATCACCATGAACGGGATAATTGCCACGAAGTCGATAAGACCATAAAAGGAGAACAGGTAGCGCAGACGTGCTTTCCAGGCATGGTTGCAACTGGCATACTGCACGGGAGCAGCCACGATGCGTAATCCATATTCGATGGTGAATATAAAGGAGGCCAGGTAGTTGAATGCATACAGGATATTATGGTAGGGAGCTGATTCCTCGAAAGAGCTGTATATGATAGAGCAAATGGAACCGATGATAAAGAACAGCACAAAATATTGAAACCATTTTTTCATCAGCTGGCGATGGATCATCCGGTACTGCTTTTCGTGGCGAATTAGGTGCGGGAGCTTCTCGCGCAGCGGGTCTATCAAGTTGTGAGGTTCTATGTTCATGGTCGTGATTTTAATGAATGATTTTTCGTGTATCAGGCAAATATACTCTTTTCTTTTGCAATAAAGGAGAAAGTGGAAGAAAAAGAAATTAGAGGTACGGAAGGGAGAGCTTAAATTCTCCTGAAAATGAGCCCTAAAACTGATATTTTTCATGTCTGAAAAACGCCTTTGACGTTCCATCCAAAACGCCCTTGCGTTTGAACTAAAACGTCCTTGCGTTTGAAGTGAAACGCACTTGCGTTTATATCAAATGTACTTGCGTTTTTTGAAGGCTGAATATGTGCCGGGAAATCCCTTCATTTCCGTTAGAACAATTCCTTTTTCCTTACGTTTCCTTACGCGCGCATACGTACGCGCCCGCACGAAT
>ENA-OQAL01000120-OQAL01000120.1-human-gut-metagenome-genome-assembly--contig:-NODE-120-length-19522-cov-6.078319_pt1 | contig 19522 bp, 24 predicted proteins | sample MGYA00242491_ERZ504519 | MGnify/ENA primary metagenome ERZ504519 (study PRJEB26092, sample SAMD00036260) | human gut metagenome | host: Homo sapiens | study: EMG produced TPA metagenomics assembly of... | reverse complement strand
CACGTGCGCGTCGATCAGGTAGCGCAGCGCGTCACCGGTCTCGGACGCGTTCTCGGCCTTCTTTCCGTCGCGTGCCTGCGGGCCAAGCGCCATCGGTCCGATGTAGCCCTTGACGAGTTCCGGATGCTTCTTCAGATCCTCGTCGGTGGCTTCCTCGATCTCGGCCGGGGTGAACTGCGCCTCAAGACGCTTCATGTCGACGGTACGGTCGCCCGGAACGCCTACGACCACGAGCTCGCGCCACGGCTCGTCGTGGTCTTCGTCCTGCGGATGCATGACGGCGATGACGACGTTCTTCAGAATGTCGGAGGCCTGCCAATCGCGGCCGTCGGAACGAGGATGGTTGGCGTTGGCGAATTCGACCATCTTGTCGATGGTGGCCGCGTCCGGGGTCGGGCGCTTTTCGGCTGCCGGCGTTGCGGTAAGTCGATGGCTTCCGGTTCCGGAGTGGTCAGCGCCTCGACGTTCCAGGCCTTGCCGGACGGCGACTGGGCGAAGGTGTCCTCGCCGATCTCCATCGGAGCCAGGAACTCCTCGGATTCGAAGCCGCCCATCGGGCCGGCCATGGCGTGCACCGGCACGTACTTCAGGTCGAGACGGTTGAAGATGCGCTCGTATGCGCCGCGCTCGTCCATGTATGCCTTGACGAGGCCTTCCTTGTCGAGGGTGAAGGAGTAGGCGTCCTTCATGATGAACTCGCGGCCGCGGATCAGGCCGGCGCGCGGACGGAACTCGTCGCGGTACTTGGTCTGGATCTGGTAGAGGGTCACCGGCAGGTCCTTGTAGGAGGAGTACAGGTCCTTGACCAGCAGGGTGAACATTTCCTCATGGGTCGGGGCCAGCAGGTAGTCGGCCTCGTGGCGGTCCTTCAGACGGAAGATGTTGTCGCCGTATTCCTCCCAGCGGTGGGTGGCCTCATACGGCTCGCGCGGCAGCAGTCCGGAGAAGTGGACTTCCTGGGCGTCGATGGACGCCATCTCCTCGCGGATGATGTTCTCGATCTTGTTCAGGACATTGAGGCCCAGCGGCAGCCAGGTCCAGATGCCCGGAGCGGCCTTGCGCAGGTAGCAGGCGCGCTGCAGCAGCTTGTCCGACACGACGTCGGCATCGGCGGGGTCCTCGCGCAGGGTGCGCAGGAACATGGTAGACATACGAAGTGCTTTGGTCATACGTTCCAAATTACTCAGGTAAGCCGACTTGGATGCGCCACACGCCCTCGAATCGCACACCAAAACGCGAAAAACGTTATTTATAGAGTTATAAATAAGTATAAAGCCGTTTCTATGATACTGGAATCAGCACCATATCGCTTCATAAGGAAAGGACGCAGCATGCGTCACGTCACCGCGCACATTTCGATTTGGAACAAACTCGGCTGGATCGGCATCATCTGCTATTTCGTCTTCGCGGCGGCAGCGCCGGAAGTGCTGGCCGAAGGCAACCAATGGATCGGCCTGTGCCTGGCCGTATTGTGCGTCACGTTGATTTCCCTGCCATGGAAGAAGCCGTTCAATGCGATTGCGCTGGCCGGCATGGTGATATGGATCATCGTCACGCGGGCGATTCCAGGTCTTGAGTTCCTGCAGCGCAACCCGCTTTGGTTGCTCGTCGGACTGGCCTGCGTGATCGCCAGCTGTTGGGACCCCGATCCGGAAAGCGTCGAGGACGAAGTTGAGCTCGACCCGGATCTTGCGCATTCCCTGCAGGCGATGGGCTGATATTTAGCAGCGGGTCAGAACAGCACGTCCTGCGCGAATTCGTCATCCTCACCGGCCGGTTGCGGCATGCGGGCGCGGAATGCTCCGACACCGTCGGAGGCAAGCGTATCGGCGGCCTGCGCCGACTCCAATCGCAATTGTCCATCAAGACGGACCGCGTCCGGTGAGACCAGGAACATGCGCTCGTTGACGCCTTGCAGATACAGGCCGTCGAGCCCTTCCACTCGCGACAGCGCCACGTATCCCATGCCCGGCGCGAATGTGCGTCGCAAATCCATGACGGCACGATCGAGTGTCATGCCTTGCGATTTGTGGATGGTGATGGCCCACGCGCAGCGCAACGGCACCTGTTTGACCGTGGCGAGCACGGTATCGCCGTCCTGCATCTGCCAGGAATTCGGCTTCATGGTGACGATGTTGCCGTTTTCGAATTCGACGATCGGCCAGCCGCCCTGCGATTGCGTGGTGAATCCACGCACGGTGCCGAGCGACCCGTTGACGTACTGGTGGTCGGTGTCGTTGCGCACCGCCATCACGGCCGCGCCCGTCTTGAGACACAACCGTTCGGGGGCCAGCATGTTCTTTTTGAGCCGTTCCACCAGATTCGCCGCACCCTCGGATTCGGCGAGGTATTCGTGCGGCTCCTCCTTGATTTCGAACAGGCGCAGATCATTAAGCGCGTCGGCCTGCCTGTTGACGGGGAACAGGTTCACCGCCTGCTGCCCGGGTTCCGGAATGGCCCCCAACCGGGTCAGCAGCACATTGCGGTCGCCATCGTCCACCGCGCCTTCGCGAATGTCGGTCAGCACGTTCAACAGCTGGCCGTCATCCTGACGATGCTGTTCGGTCAGATAGCAGACAACGGGGTTCAATTCACGCCACACCAACGATTCGGTGACGAAACCTTCGGGATTGAGTCCGGCGCGCATGTACCGTTCGCGACTGGCCAGATATTCGGCGGACGGCGCGATCAGGTCGTTGTTGCGTCCCGATACCGAAACCGGCGGCAGCTGGAAAAAATCGCCGGACAACACCACCTGCAGCCCGCCGAACGGACGTTCGTCGCGGCGGATGATGCGGCAGATCCGGTCAACCATGTCGAACAGCCACGCGTGCAGCATGGAGACCTCGTCGATGATGAGGATGTCGGCTTCCTGCAGCTTGCGTTTGCGGCGTGTGCGAACGGTTTTGACCAGATTGTCGGTCAATGCCGTGGCCAAGCCGATGCCGCTCCAGGAATGGATGGTGGTGCCGTTGATATGCGTGGCAGCGATGCCCGTGGATGCGGTGACGGCCACGGATGCGCCGTCGGCACGCGCCTGCCGTATGAATTCGTTGAGCACGTAGGTTTTGCCGGCACCGGGCGCGCCCGTCAGGAACACGCTTGCGCCGGAACCCAGAATCGCAAGCGCCTCGGATTGCCTCATTACGCCACCTTCTTTACGTCACCGCGCCCCATGCAACGAAATCGTCAGGCAACCAGCCTGTCCACAACCTTGAGCACACCGTGCTCGACGTTCGACGGTGCGATGTAGCGCGCGGCGGCCTTCAAATCGGGGTGTGCGTTGCCCATGGCGAACGACCAGTCGCCCGCCTCAAGCATGAGCAGATCGTTGAGGTAGTCGCCGAACACCGCCGTCTGCGCGGGTGTGACGCCGAGCACGCGCTGCAACGCCTCGACGCCCTGCTTTTTGTCGGTTTCGATGTTCATGATGTCCACCCACAGTTTGCCGGAGACGACCACCTGGTAGTCCGCGCGCAGATGTGTGAGCTTTTCGTTGGTGAATCGTTCGGAGCCGTCAAGGTCGAGGATCGCGAGTTTCAGAACGATTTCGGCGTCGCCGTCAGGGGTGTAGGCGGACGGTTCCTGCGCGAAGTCGAGCACTTCGTGCAGATCGTCCACGATGCTCAGCGCCGCGTAGTATTTGCCGACTTCATCGAGGAACGGCTTGTCGGAACGCTGCACGTATGCCGATTTGAGGCCACACACCACCAGTCCCACGTTATGCTCGCCGGAGGCAGCGGCGTCGTCGACCAGGTCGATGACGTGACGCGTGACGTCCAAATCGACGCCATGCACTTCCACGACTTTGCCGTCGAGCGCCACCACATTGCCGTTTTCCGCGATATAGGACAGTTCTCCCCCGTCGAGAATCTCCGCGGCTTTGTCGGCGAACATGTTGCGCAGCGTGGCGTATTGGCGTCCGGACGCGGGCACGAATTCGACGCCACGGCGTTTGAGCCGGGCGAGCATGGGCCAGAATCCGTCGGGGATTCGGCTTCGTTCGTCAAGTAACGTGCCGTCCATGTCGGCGACCACAAGGCGGATATCCTGCGGTTGGCCGATGGTGGTCCAATCAGCTGCGGTCATGCGGTTCCTCTCGCTGGAGTCGTGCTGTCAGTCCTTGTTGAGCAGGCTGGTTTCCTGGATTTCAGAGGCGATGGCCTTCGCCTCCGCTTCGTTCGGACCGGGCACCGGGGCCATGAACGCCTTGCGGTAGTAACGCAGTTCGTCGAGCGATTCGATGATGTCGGCGAGCGCGCGGTGGCCGCCGTTCTTCGGCGGACGGTTGAGGTAGACGGCCGGATACCAGCGGCGGGCGAGTTCCTTGAAGGTGCTCACGTCGATGGTGCGGTAGTGCAGGTTCTCCATGAGTTCCGGCATGTAGTGGTCAAGGAACTTCTTGTCGGAGCCGATGGTGTTGCCGGCGAGCAGCGGCTTGACGCCGGCCGGAGTGAATTTCCTGACGTATTCGATGACCTTGGCTTGCGCTTCGTCGAGGCTCAGACCGTGTTCCCATTCGTTGATCAGGCCGGAACGGGTGTGCATGGCGCGCACGAAGTCATTCATGTGGTCGACAGCCTTCTGACTGGGCTTGATCACATAGTCGACACCTTCGTCGAGCACGTTCAGGTCGAAGTCGGTCGGCACCACGGAAACCTCGACGAGCTCGTCGCCGCCGAAGATATCCAGGCCGGTCATCTCGCAGTCGATCCAGATCAGACGTGAGCCTTCGGACGTGTATGTTTCGCCATCGTGTGCATCTACCATCGTTGCCTCTTTCGATTGGTCCGCGGTCGCGCCCTCTGCGCAGGCCGAACATATGAAGATACCGCAGTAGGTACGTCGGACCGTCATCGTTGGAAACGGTCGTTGGAAACAGGAAAGCCGTCCGCGCCCAAATGGAGGGACGCGGACGGCTGGAGCGCGCTGCCGGTTCGATGGTTCAGCGCACGAGTGCGGTATCCGGCACGGACACCCTCAGATCGGGGCATCCTGCGTGCGGTCAATCGGCCAGTTTGAGCCAAGCGCTGGTATCTTGCGGCAGCTTGCCGTCGTCGGTAAGCGGTCCTGATGTCAGCAGCACTTCGCCTTGCGGCAACGTGATCGGTTCTTCGCCGAAGTTGGTGATCGAGGCCCAGCCGTTGGGCACGGCGGTACGCGATGGTGCCACCCGGGAAACCGTTGGCGCCGTCATGCGCCTTGCCGGGCTGGTCTTCCGGAAGCCATTCGAGACTCAGGTCGGTGGTCTGCAACTCATGTCGCAATGCCAGCACGCGGCGGTACAGGTTCAGCATGGAATCCGGGTCGGCCGATTCGACATCGACCGCGAAATCCTTGTACCACTTGGGTTGCGGCAGATGCGGCTCGGCCTTCGCGTCTGCCGGCGAGAAGCCGAAGGAGCCGCCATGGCCGAACTCATCGTTCGGATCGTCCAGCTGCGGAGCGTCGGCCGCAACCCACGGCAGCGGCACACGGCAGCCGTCACGGCCTTTGGTGCTGGCGGAACGGGAGGTGCGCCATGCGGACGGATCCTCCAGCTCATCCCAGGGAATGTCGGCCACTTCGAACAGGCCGAGTTCCTCGCCTTGATACACGTAGGCGGAGCCGGGCAGCGCCATCTCCATCATGATCGCGGCGCGGGCGCGCTTGGTGCCGAGCGCGCGGTCCTCCCCGGTATGTGGTGCCGTCGCGCAGCAGCCAGTCGAGCGGCAGTCGATGGTATTCGCCGGTCGGCACCTGGGGCAGCGCGTAGCGGGTGGCATGGCGGACCACGTCATGGTTGCTCATCACCCAAGTGGCGGTGGAACCGGACCGTTCGGCGCTTTCCAGACCTTCCTCGATGGCGAGGTGCATGTCGTCGCGGATCCAATCCTTCTTGGCGAACTCGAAGTTGAAGATCTGGCCGAGATCGTCCGGGGAGGCGTACAGATGCTGGCGGCTTGGTCGGACCCACGCCTCAGCCACGGCGAACGCCGGCGGATCGTACTCGTTGAACACCTTGCGCCACTCGTGGTAGATGTCGTGCACTTCGTCGCGGTCGATCACCGGATGGGAGCCGTCTTCGGGCTGATCGTTGGTGCACCAGACCACATAATCGTCCAGATCATCGCGGTCGAGATCCTTGGCCAGGCCGTGCGCCACGTCCACGCGGAAGCCGTCGGCACCGTGGTCAAGCCAGAAACGCAGGGTTTTGATGAAATCGGCGCGCACGTCCTCGTTTTTCCAGTTCCAGTCCGGCTGTTCCTTGGTGAACATGTGCAGATACCATTGGCCGTCGGGCACGCGCGTCCATGCAGGGCCGCCGAAGTGGTTCTGCCAGTTGGTCGGCGGCTCGTCGCCGTTCGGTCCCTTGCCGTCGCGGAAGATGTAGCGGTCGCGTTCCGGCGAGCCGGGTTTCGCGGCCAACGCGGCCTTGAACCATTCGTGCAGGTTGGAGCTGTGGTTCGGCACGATGTCCACGACGATTTTGATGCCGTCGGCATGCGCGGCTTTGGCGAGCGCGTCGAAATCGTCCATGCTGCCGAGTTTCGGATCGACGTTGCGGTAGTCGTCCACGTCATAGCCGCCGTCGGCCAGCTGGGACGGGTAGAACGGGCTCAGCCAGATGGCGTCGACGCCCAGTTCCTTCAGATATCCGATTTTCTCGGTGACGCCGGCGATCTGGCCGAGGCCCTCGCCGCGGGAATCCTTGAAGGAACGTGGATACACCTGGTAGACCACGGCCTGCTTCCACCACAGCGACGGATCGTTGACTTCGGTCATGTTGTCCCCTTTCATACAAACGCTTGTGCACCGTGCGCACGTATCACAACTCCGTACGTAGAACGATTTTCGTTGATTTTCCTACGATGGTTATGTTGTGTTGTGTAGCTTCGTTGCTGTTATCGCATTGCTTGACATAATCAATAATAACGCTTGTGCAAAAAAGCGCAAACCACAGGAGGCAGAACAAGGTGGCAGCACTTCAAAAAGCAAGCAATAACAACACCTGAAGCTATGCAAGCGTTTTTACAAAAGCAGCGTGTCGTGATAGAGTGAAGCAGTCGCGGGCAACCGACCGCCCGCATAGTCCACCCTAAGGAGCCATCCGACCATGCCACGAACCACCATCGCAGACGTAGCCCAGGCAGCCGGAGTGTCCGTCTCCACCGTGTCCCGCGCGCTCGCGGGCTCGACAGGGTCAGTCCCGAAACCAGGGAACGCATCGAGCAGGAGGCGAAGCGCCTGCATTTCTCCTTTTCGAAAAGCGCGTCGTCCCTGGCGTCCGGCAAAACCATGCGAGTCGCCGTGCTGCTGCCGAACGAAATCAGCAGCTGGTTCAACGCCCACGCTCTAGAGATTTACGAGGTGATGTCGAAGGCCGGATACGACATCGTTCCTTACATCGTGTGGACGCAGGACGATTTGGATGCGTTTTTCCAAAATCTTCCGGGCAACCGCAACGTCGACGCGGTCATCGAGGCGTCATTCGACTTCGACGAGGCGAAGAAGCAGGTGCTTGGCGATCTGACCATTCCGGTGGTCGGCATGAACGCGCCGAGCACGCACGGTCTCGACGCCGGCGTCGCCATCGACGACGAGGCTTCCATGGCGACGATTGTACGGTTCCTCAAATCGTTAGGGCATAAGACGCTCGCCTACATCGAACAGCCCATCAACACCACGCCGTTCGTCTGCTCCGACAGGCTGCGCAAGAAGGGATTCAGCGAAGCCTCACAAGCTTGCGGTTACGCGGATGAAGACATCATCGTCATGCCGTCACTATCCCATATCGATGCTCGCAGCGAGCAGGACATCTATTCCGGCATCGTCGCGCAGCTGCTCAGCGCTCCAAAGCAGCCGACCGCCATCTGCGTCTCCGTCGACGCCGTGGCCGCTCCCCTGCTGAAGGAGCTGCGGCGCATGGGATGGCGCGTGCCACAGGACGTGTCGCTGGTCGGATTCGATGATGACGACACCGCCACCGCATTGGATCTGACCACCATGCATCAGGATCCGGCGGAAATCGGCCGTATCGCTGCACGTAAGACGCTTGCGCTGCTCAATGGCGAGACGCTTGACGAGCCGTTCACCGTCATGCGACGTCGCTGGTGCTGCGTGGCACCACGGAACGCGTAAGTTGACGTTCATACGGTGCCATCGACATGGCTCAATTAACTAAACGTCACTAGACCAATAGCTGCCGAAAACGCACGAAACCCGTCCAGCGGCATTCCTGCCACCGGACGGTTTCGTATTATCTAGCGTTTAGTCGCGTCGTATGCGTTTCGCGCGGTATTCGCCAATCACTGACGGCCGGAGTAGTTCGGCGCCTCGGCGGTCATGACGATGTCGTGCGGATGGGATTCGCGCAGGCCAGCGTCGGTGATGCGGATGAAGCGGCCACGTTCCGGCATTTCGGAGATGTTGTGCGCGCCAATGTAGAACATGGACTGGTGCAGGCCGCCGATCATCTGGTACAGCACGGCGTTGAGCGGTCCGCGGTACGGCACTTCGCCTTCGACACCTTCCGGAACGACCTTGTCGTTGGAGGTGACGTCGGCCTGGAAGTAACGGTCCTTGGAGTAGGACTTCTTGCCACGCGGAGCCATGGCGCCGAGGGAGCCCATGCCACGGTACAGTTTGTACTGCTTGCCGTGCAGGAGCACCTTCTCGCCCGGAGCTTCCTCGCAGCCCGCGAGGGTGCCGCCGAGCATCACGGAGGATGCGCCGGCCACGAGGGCCTTGGCGATGTCGCCGGAGTAGTGGATGCCACCGTCGGCGATGCACGGCACGCCAGCGGCGCGACAGGCCTGGGCGGCCTCGTACACGGCGGTGAGCTGCGGGACGCCGACACCGGCGACCACGCGGGTGGTGCAGATGGAGCCCGGGCCGACGCCGACCTTGACGGCGTCGACGCCGGCGTCGATCATGGCCTGCGCACCCTGGCGGGTGGCGACGTTGCCGCCGATGATGTCCACGCCATTGAACGCGGAATCGGACTTCAGGCGGCGAATCATGTCGAGAGCCAGCTTGGCCTCACCGTTGGCGGTGTCGACCACGAGCACGTCCACACCGGCTTCCATCAGAGCGGAAGCACGGTTGTAGGCGTCGCCCAGGAAGCCGATGCCTGCGGCGACGCGCAGACGGCCCTGCTCATCCTTGGTGGCGTCCGGATACTGTTCGGTCTTGACGAAATCCTTGACGGTGATCAGACCGGTCAGGCGGCCTTCGGAATCGACCAGAGGCAGCTTCTCGACCTTGTGCTTGGCCAGCAGGTCGTGCGCGTCTTCCTTGGAGATGTCGGACGGACCGGTGATGAGATTTTCGCGGGTCATGACCTCGGAGACCTTCAAACGGTCGTAATCCTCGGAAGCGATGAAACGCATGTCACGGTTGGTGATGATACCGACGAGCTTGCTGTCCTTGTCCACGACCGGCAGGCCGGAGATGTGGAAACGGCCGCACAGCTTATCGAGATCGGCGAGGGTCACGTCCGGGCTCACGGTGAGCGGATCGCTAATCATGCCGGATTCGGAACGCTTGACGATGTCGACCTGGGCGGCCTGGTCGTCGATGGAAAGGTTGCGGTGCAGCACGCCGATGCCGCCGTTGCGAGCCATGGCGATGGCCATGTCGGATTCGGTGACGGTGTCCATCGCGGCGGAGATCGCCGGGACCTTCATCGTGATGTTGCGTGTGAGATGGGTGGTGGTGTCCACTTCGGACGGAATGACGTCCGTCTCGTTCGGCAGCAGCAGCACATCGTCATAGGCGAGGCCAAGCTGGGCGAAAATCGGAGGAAGTGGGGCGAACGTGGAATCTGCATTCATATCAGGAATTGTAGCCATAGACCCACTATATGAACGTGGGCTGACTTACTGCGACACGGCGCGAAAAGCCGAAATTATCAATCGTAATAAAAGCTGCTTATATCGTTTGGCAAAGCGTTTCATCAGTTTTTCTTGCGATTGCGCCGGACGGACGATCAGCGTCCACCGCGCGTTTTGTCGCCGCGCGCGCGTCCGACCGACGCGTGTTGCGCATCGGTTCCGGAGATTGCGTTTTCCTCACGGATTTCGGGAATGCGGTGTTTCAGATACGGGTACATCGTGGCGACCGTCAGCAGCGCCGCCGCAATGAGGAAGCCAATCAGCACATACTGCGCTTTGAAGAACAGAATCATGATCGAGCCGAATGCGATCAGCGACGCCCACCCCCAGAGAATCAGCACCGCGCCCTGCACGGTGTGTCCGATGCGCAGCATGCGGTGGTGCAGGTGCATGCGATCGGGATGCATCGGCGACTGGCCTTTACTCAACCGCCGCACAATCGCAAGACACATGTCGAGGATCGGCAGGAACAGCACCAGCATCGGCAGCAGAATCGGCATGAACACCGGCAGGTAGATGCTGGCGTGGATGGATGCCGGGTCGAGACGGCCGGTCATGACGATCGACGCGCAGGTGATCAGGTAGCCAAGCAGCATGGAACCGGAGTCGCCCATGAACAGTTTTGCGGGATGCCAGTTATGCAGGATGAAACCGACGCAGGTGCCGACCATGGCGATGTCGATCAGCGTCGCCATGGATGCGTACGACGGCGAGCTTCTTGCGATGATGTACGAATAGATGGCGAAGGCGATGCCGCCGATCGCGACGATGCCCGAAGCGAGGCCGTCAAGACCGTCCACGAAGTTGACCGCGTTGATGGACGCGACGATAAGGAACGCGGTGATGGCCATCGACAGGCTCGGCGACGCGGTGACGAGCGAGCCGAGAGGCAACGAGATGATCTGCAGGCCGCCCCAGGCCACAAACACGGAGATGAGCAGCTGACCGGCGAGTTTGAGCATCCAGTCAAGGTCCCACAAATCGTCGGCCATGCCCAGCAGGCTGATCATGATGGCGCCGGCTAGAATCACCCATGCCTGATGCGATTGGGCGAACAGGCCTCGATGAAAGGGATGCGAGAGGCGAACAGCATGGCAACGGTGAAGCCGATAAGCATGCCCAGTCCACCCATGCGTGGCGTCGGCACGGTATGCACGTCGCGTGCACGCACTTCGCCGACTGCGCCGATTTCGATGGCGATGTGCCGGATCAGCGGCGTGAGCAGATAGGTGACGCCACCTGCGACCGCGGCAATGAACAGGTAGATTCTCATGCGCCCAAAGCACCGCCATTCAGTGTTAACGCCTTACGGATGACCAGCTCGCGAATCACTCCCTCCCGAAGAATCGCGATGCCGTCGCGCTCGTGCGGGTCGGCTGCAACCACCGTGGACGATACATGTCCCGGAGTCGCTCCCCCGTCCAAATACAGATCCACCGCATCTCCCAGCGCGTCCGCGGCTTCCTGCACCGTTTGTGCGCTTTCCTCGCCGGAACGGTTGGCGCTGGTGGCGGCCAACGGCCCGGTGGCTCGCAGAATACGCAGCGCGACCGCGGAATTGGGGATGCGCACGCCCTGTGTGGCTTTGCCGGTTGTCGGATCATGACGCAACGTGGCAAGCGAACAGTCGTCTTCCGCTTCCGCTATCGGCGAAAAAAGCGCCCGGCATGAACATGGCGGCCAGACGGTTGAGCGGCACCGGCAAGGTCAGATGCAGCTTCTCCATGCTTTCGATTGACGGCAGCAACACCTGCAACGACTTGTATTTCGGTCGTTGTTTGGCTGCGAACACCTTGCGGATCGCCTCGATGTTACGCGGATCGCAGGCGACGCCGTACACCGTGTCAGTGGGGATGACCACCAATCCGCCATCATGGATGATTTCAACGGCCCGGGCAAGGGATTCGTCGTTTACTGTGCAAATCTCGCTCATGACACCTCCCTTTCAGCCAGTCAACTTACCTATTGTAAGGCATGGCTCGATGGCGCGCCCGAATGGTGGGAACACGACCGGCGAATATTCCATCGGATATAGAAAAAGCCCTGTCGGTTTGGATGCGTCCAAGCCGACAAGGCGGATACGGCACGAATCAGGCGCCCAGATACGCCTTGCGCACCTGCTCGTTGTTGAGCAGTTCCTTGGCGTCGCCTTCCATCGTGATACGGCCGGTTTCCAGCACGTATGCGCGGTCGGCGATCGACAGCGCCATCTTGGCGTTCTGCTCGACCAGCAGAATCGTGATGCCCTGCTCGTGCAGCTTGCGGATGATGGAGAAGATCTCCTTGACGAGCTTCGGGGACAGGCCCATGGACGGCTCGTCCATGAGGATCGTCTTCGGATGGCTCATCAGCGCGCGGCCCATCGCCAGCATCTGCTGCTCGCCGCCGGACAACGTGCCGGCCTTCTGGTTACGGCGTTCCTTCAGACGGGGGAACAGGCCGTAGACCATGTCGAGGTCCTTCTTGAGGTCCGACTGGTCCTTCAGGCTGAACGCGCCCATCTCCAGGTTCTCTTCGACGCTCATGCGTGTGAAGACGTGGCGCCCTTCCGGAATGTGCGCCATACCGAGGGTCACGATCTTGTTGTTGTGGGTTTTCAGCAGATCCACTCCGTTGTACATCACGGAACCGGATTTCGCCGGTACCAGACCGGTGATGGTGTGCAGCGTGGTGGTCTTGCCTGCGCCGTTCGCGCCGATCAGGGACACGATCTCGCCGGCGTTGACGGTGAAGCTGATGTCCTTGACGGCTTCGATGGCACCGTATGAAACGGAAAGGTTCTTGACTTCCAGCATCAGGCTTCCTCGCTTTCGTGCTTGGCATCGTCGCTGTCGGTATCGTCGTCGGAACCCAGGTATGCGGAGATGACCTGCGGGTTGTTGGCGATCTCCTCCGGCGTGCCGGCGGCGATGGTGCGTCCGTAGTCGAGCACCTGGATGCGCTGGCAGACGTTCATCACCAGGCTCATGTCATGCTCGATCAGCAGGATGGCGATGCCGAAGCGGTCGCGGATGGTGTTGATGCAGTTGAGCAGGTCCTCGGTCTCCGTCGGGTTCATGCCTGCCGCCGGCTCGTCGAGCAACAGCAGTTTCATGCCGGTGGCGAGGGCGCGGGCGATTTCCAGCTTGCGCTGGGCGCCGTACGGCAGGTTCGCCGCTTCGGTTTCGGCCAGGCCTTCTAGTCCGAAGATCTTGAGCAGGTCAATGGCTTTGGCGTGCATCTCGCGTTCCTGCTTCCAGAATTTCGGCGTGCGGAAAATCGCGCCGCCCATGTGGTAGCTGAACGATTCGTTGAATGCGACCAGCACGTTCTCCTCCACGGTCATCTGGCCGAACAGGCGGATGTTCTGGAAGGTTCTGGCGATGCCGGCGCGCACCACCTGGTATGTCTTCTTGCCGTTCATGCGTTCGCCGTCCAGGAAGAACTCGCCTTCCGTGGGCTGGTACACGCCGGTCAGCAGGTTGAACACGGTGGTTTTGCCGGCGCCGTTCGGGCCGATCAGGCCGACGAGCTCGCCGGAGTTGATGGTCATGTTGAAGTCGGATACGGCTTTGAGGCCTCCGAAGGTGATGCGAGATGTTCGGCTTTCAGGATGGGCTCGCTCATGCCTGCGCCTCCTTGGTGTCGGCGGCCGTCTCGACGGTTTCGTCCGTCTTGGCGGTGTCCTTGGCTGCCTTGGCGGTGGATTCAGCCTGCTTCGACTTGCCGTGCGCCTTGACCTTCATCGGGTAGAACAGCTTGTTGATGGTCTTGGTCAGGGAGAATTCCCAGTTGCCGAAGATGCCCTGCGGGCGGAAGATCATGATGAGCACCAGCGCCACCGAGTACACGAGCATGCGGTAGGTGGAGAAGGCGCGCAACAGCTCCGGCAGGATCGTCAGCGCGATGGCGGAGACGATGGAACCTGTCAGCGAGCCCATGCCGCCGAACACGACCATGATCACGTAGTTGATCGATTGCAGCCATCCGGCCATCGCGGGGTTCAGCGAGCCGATGTACTGGGCGAAGATGCCGCCGGCGATGCCCGCGAAGAACGCGGAGATAGCGAACACGAGCACCTTCATGTAGGTGATGTTGATGCCGGACGCGCTTGCCGCGATCTCGTCGTCGCGGATGGCCTTGACGGCACGGCCGTAACGGGAGCGGGCGAACATGAACAGCAGCACGACGGTGACGACGGTGATCCAGAACACGACGTACAGGTTGGCGAGTCGGTCGATGCCGATCAGCGCCTGGCCGGCCGCGCCCTTGTCGAGGCCCATGCCGCCGGCGACCTTCAGGTTCTGGATGATCACGCGGATGATTTCGCCGAAGCCCAGCGTGATGATGGCGAGGTAATCGCCATGCAGACGCAGTGCCGGAATGCCGACCAGGATGCCGAAGATGCAGGCGACCACGCCGCCGGCGAGCGTCGTCAGCAGGAATCGCAGCGTCGGATCCATCGCAACGCCGTTGGCGACGAGCAGCTTGCTCAGCAGGGCCGCGCTGTACGCGCCGATCGCTTCGAAGCCGCAGCAGCCCAGCGTCAGCTGGCCGAGCACGCCGATGGTGAGGTTCAGAGAGGTGGTCATGATGATGGCGATGCAGCTTGTCATCATGATGCCCTTGATGTAGGTGCTGGCCATGCCGGATTCGCATACACCCATCAGAATGCCGAACAGCACGACGATGCCGACCGCGCACATCAGATAGGACTGTTTGGTGGAAAGCATTGATTTCTTCATGAGGTCACACCTTCTCGGTTTCCGGTTCGCCCATCAGGCCGGACGGCTTGACCAGGAGCACGATGATGAGGATGCCGAACACAATGGCGTCGGAGAACGCGGACGTGATCACGCCGCCCGGGTGATGGTGCCGATGTACGCCTTGGTCAGGCTTTCGACCACGCCGATCACCAGACCGCCGACCATGGCGCCCGGGATGGAGCCGATGCCGCCGAGCACGGCCGCGACGAAGGCCTTCAGGCCCAGCATCGCGCCCATCATCGGGGACACCTGCGGATAGGAAACGCAGTACATCAGCGATGCGACGGCGGCGAGGCCCGAACCGATGGCGAACGTGAGCGTGATGGTGGAGTTCACGTTGATGCCCATCAGGATCGAGGCCTCCTTGTCTTCGGAGACCGCGCGCATGGCCTTGCCCTGCTTGGTGTAGGTGACGAACAGCTGCAGCGCGACCATGATGATCACGCCGAGCACGATGGTGATGATGGTCGCGCCGTCGATCTTCAGCTTGCCGATCGCCAGCGTCGGAATCTGGATGATGGTGGGCACGGTCTGGTAGTCGGCGCCGAAGATGGCCTGGGAGCCGTTCTCCAACAGAAGGCTCATTGCGATTGCGGTGATGAGGGCCGTCATGCTGTTGCCCTTTTCACGAACCGGCTTGTATGCGGCCCTCTCCACGATGACGCCCACCGCCACGCACATGAGGATCGCGGGGATGACGGCCACCCATGCGGGCAGGCCGAACGCGACGATCGCCGGAATGGTAAGCATCAGCACGTAGGAGCCGACCATGATGAAATCGCCGTGTGCGAAGTTGATCAAACGAATGATGCCGTACACCATGGTGTAGCCGAGTGCCACGAGCGAGTACACGCTGCCGATCTTCAGACCGTTGAAGATCTGACTGATGAACATGATGATCTGATCGCCCATCATTCCTCCTTTCAAAAGTTGATGATGCCGGACTTTTGACATAACCGTCCGGCTTGGCCGCTGAAGAAGCCCAGCGGCTGAATATGGTTATTTTCGTCTTGATACGCGAAAGGGAGAGAACCGGTTTCCCGGTCCCCTCCTCTTCACAGATTCAGGCCTTCAGGCAAGCGACGCTCACTTGGCAGGCTGAATGGTGGTCTTGTACTGCGGCTTGCCGTCCTTGAGCTCAAGCACGACGACGGACTTCTTCGGGGAGCCCTTCTTGTCGAGCGTGAAGTTGCCGGTCACGCCTTCGAAGCTCATGCCGGCGATGGCGTTGCGCACGGACTCGCGGGTGGCGTTCTTGCCGGCCTTCTCGATGGCCTGCTTCATCATGTACACGGAGTCGTAGCCCAGTGCGGTGAAGGTGTTCGGATCGGCGTTCTTGTTGGCCTTCTTGTAGGACTTGATGAAGTCCTGCACCTTGGCGTTGGAGGTGTCGTCCGGAGAGTAGTGGGTGGTGTAGAGCACCTTGTTGTACAGCGACTTGTCGTCGGTCATCTTCAGGCCGTCGTAGCCGTCAGGACCCATCACATAGCCCTTGTAGCCGACGGAGCGGGCCTGCGGGATGATGTACGGGCCAGCGACGGAGTAGTAGTACGGAGCGTACAGGAACTCGGCGCCAGCGGCCTGGATCTTCTGCAGCTGGGAGGAGTACTCGGTGTCGTCGGCGCTGGAGGAGTTCTCTTCGGCCACGACGTCAAGGCCGGCCTTCTTGGCGGCAGCGGCGAAGGCCTTGCCCACGCCGGAGGAGTACGGATCGCCGGTGCCGTACAGCACGGCGACCTTCTTGACCTTCAGGGTCTCGGCTGCGAACTTGGCAGCGATCTCACCCTGGTAGGAGTCCTTGAAGCAGGTGCGGAACATATAGCCACCGGTCTCGATGGAGTCGGAGGTGGCGGCCGGTGCGATGGCCGGCAGCTTGGACTGGTCGGCCAGCGGAGCCACGGCCGCGGTGGTGGAGGAGATGGTCGGGCCGACCACGCCGAGCACGCTGTTGTCGCCGGCGAGCTTGTTGAAGGCGTGGAGCTTCGGTGGCGTCGCCCTTGTCGTCCATGGACTCGAGCTTGACCTTCTTGCCGTTGATGCCGCCCTTGGCGTTGATCTCATCCACAGCCAGCTTGAAGCCGGCGACCTCGGCCTCGCCGTATGCGGCGGCGGTGCCGGAGTTGGTGGTGACGGAGCCCAGCGTGATGGTATCGCTGTTGGCCGCGATACCGTTGGAGCTGCTGGAATCGTCCATGCTGCCGCCGGAGCAGGCAGCGAGGGACATCGACATTGCGCCTGCCGCGACCAGGGCGACGCACTTGGCGGAGAACTTCGCGTTCATTCCGTTCTTCCTCTTTTCTTGAAAACGCTGCACATTCCTTTCAACGCGCACCTTGGAAAAAATCATGTTCATCTCAACCCCCGTGCGCGGAACCACGGCGACCACTCATGACGGACGCCCGTTCTCTCTCTGTGCATTCCGATTGTTCTTTATAGCCTGACGGACGGCGGCCTGCATAAAAATGTTCTTATAGTGAGACTCAACTTCTGGTTATATCCCCGTCAGCATGGCGCAAAAGAATATAAGTTACTGTGCCGGCTGTTTTTCCGCCGTCAGATAACGTGGCCGTCCGGTGTAGTCGTTATGCACGGTAACGTCGACGAAGCCGCAGGTTCGTGCGAAGGCGGCAAGCCGCTCCCCCTGCGTGATGTCGTGCTCCATCACCATAAGTCCACCCGCACGAAGCAGTTTCGCCGCGCGTGCGATGATGCGTTCCGGAATGAGCGTGCCATCCGCCGAACCGCCGTATAGCGCCAGATCGGGATCATAATCGCGCACTTCCGGCTGTTCGGGAATGTCGGCAAGCGGCACGTACGGCGGATTGGTGAGCACGATGTCGATGGTGCCGTCAAGTTGGCTTAGCGTCGGCATTTGCGTGGCGTCGGCGATGTCCAGATGATAATTGCCGGCGATTGCGGGATACCGTTTCGCGGTCTCGTCGAGGTTGCGCCGCGTCCACTCGGCGGTCGTAGCGCTTTTCTCGACGGCCCACACCTCGCTGCCCGGCACTTCCGAAGCGAAGGCGAGGCCGATCGCACCGCTGCCGGCGCACAGATCGACCACTTTGGCGCGGTACATGCCGTTTCTGGTGGCCCAGTCGACGCCTTCCTGCACGACCAGTTCGGTTTCCGGACGTGGAATGAACACGCCTGGACCGACTTTCAAATCAAGGTAGCGAAACGCGCGTGGCCGGTGATGTGCTGCAACGGCTCGCGTTTGACACGACGGGCCAGCATGGTCTGGAAACGTTCCATCGCCGGTTCCGCGTCTTCTTTTTCGGCCAGACGTTCGACGCCATCGCCCATGAGCATGGCTTTGTCCACGTGCTGCAGGTCCGTATGGAACGCTTCGGCGAGCAGCAGTTTGGCGTCGTGCTGCGGAGTGTCGACGCCCGCCGCACGTAGTTCGTCCGCGGCGGAACGCACCGTTTCGAATACCGTCGCCACCCAATCGCCTTACTTCTGGTTGGCGAGACGATCGGCTTCGTCCGCCTGGATGTCGCTGTCGATCACGGCCTGCAGATCGCCGTCAAGCACGGCGTCGAGGTTGTATGCCTTGTAGTTCGTGCGATGGTCGACGATGCGGTTTTCCGGGAAGTTGTACGTGCGGATACGTTCCGAACGGTCCAGCGAGCGCACCTGGGAATGGCGCATATCGGCGGCCTCGGCGGCCTCCTGCTCGTGTTTCATGGCCAGCAGGCGGCTCTTCAGAACGCGCAGTGCCGCCGCGCGGTTTTGGATCTGGCTCTTCTCGTCCTGCATGTTCACGGTGATGCCGGTGGGGATGTGCGTCATGCGGACCGCGGAATACGTGGTGTTCACGGACTGTCCGCCGGGGCCGGAGCTCATGAAGATGTCGATTTTGAGGTCTTTCGGATCGATTTCGATTTCATCGTCGTCCTCGTCGGCTTCCGGGAAGACGATCACGCCGGCGGCGGAAGTCTGGATACGTCCCTGCGATTCGGTGACGGGGATGCGCTGCACGCGGTGCACGCCGCCTTCGTACTTGAGGGAAGCCCACACGCCGTCCTCCGCGCCGGAGTGCCTTTGGCGCGGATGGCCAGCTGCACGTCCTTGACGCCACCCAGCTCGGTGGTGTTCTCGCTTTGCACGGTGACCGACCAGCCGCGCTTTTCCGCGTATCGCATGTACATACGCAGCAGGTCGCCGGCGAACAGCGCCGCTTCCTCGCCACCGGTGCCGGCCTTGATCTCCATGATCGTGTCACGCGCGTCATCGGGGTCACGCGGAATCAGCGCGGTGCGCAGCTTCTCTTCGGCTGCGGGCAGCTCGCCTTCCAACCGCTTGGCCTCTTCGGCGAAATCGGGATCTTCGGACGCCATCTCGCGGGCCGCCTCCAGATCGTCCTTCACCTGCTTGTATGCGGTGTAGGCGGAGACGATGGCACCCAGTTCGGCGTGGCGCGACCCAGCTTGCGCATCTTGTCGGGATTGGATGCGATCTCCGGCTCGGCCATCTGCTGTTCGATATTGTGGTATTCCTCAAGCGCGGTGACGGCCGCGGGGAATTGTTCGTCTGCCAATGTACGCCTTTTCTTCGTATCTGCGCTTCAGCGGAATCACTCGTCGCTGAACCTTACTCAACCTGTCCATCATATAAGGTGGCGCGGAAGTGCGGTCGTCGGAGGTAGGCGACGGCACGTCGGTAACGAAAAAACGCCAGCCCACGAATGGACTGGCGTTTTCATTGCCTAAGCAATAAGACTCACTTGGCCTTCTTGCCGTAACGCTTCTCGAAGCGAGCCACGCGGCCACCGGTGTCGAGGATCTTCTGCTTGCCGGTGTAGAACGGGTGGCAGTTGGAGCACACGTCGACGGTCATGTGATCGCCGTTGTAGGTGGAACGGGTGACGAAGGTGTTGCCGCAAGAGCAGGTGACCTG
>ENA-OQAL01000119-OQAL01000119.1-human-gut-metagenome-genome-assembly--contig:-NODE-119-length-19558-cov-2.377387_pt1 | contig 19558 bp, 24 predicted proteins | sample MGYA00242491_ERZ504519 | MGnify/ENA primary metagenome ERZ504519 (study PRJEB26092, sample SAMD00036260) | human gut metagenome | host: Homo sapiens | study: EMG produced TPA metagenomics assembly of... | reverse complement strand
TTGCTCACAGCCGCTAAAAAACGGCTGGTTTTGTGGGTTTTTTCACAAAATATGGAAAGGACGTTTTTTTTCGGATGGTCACTGCCGTCCGTGACGTGTTGGCGATACTATGAAGCACATGACTGAAACTGTTTTCATCCGTACTTGGCACGCCTGAAGAGTGGACGAATCCGCTGCGCGATCCGCGCGATCTTCGACTTCCACGTATTGCAGGCCCGTGCAGTATTGTGATTTTCGGCGTGACCGGCGATCTGTCACGCAAGAAGCTGCTTCCCGCCATTTATGATCTGGCTAATCGTGGCCTATTGCCGCCAAGCTTCGGTTTGACGGGTTTTGCACGTCGTGATTGGACCGAGGATCATTTCAAGGATTTCGTGAAGGAGAACGTGCAGGCGCACTGCCGCACGCCATTCAAGGAGGCGACCTGGAAGCAGCTCGCCGACGGTATTCGTTTCGTACAAGGCACGTTCGATGATCCGAAGCGTTCGAACGATTGTCGAACACTGTTGCCGAGCTTGACCGTGATCGAGGTACGCGAGGTAACCATGCGTTCTACATGTCGGTGCCGCCGCGCGCGTTCCCGCAGGTATCGCGCCAGTTGGCGGATTGCGGTCTGGCGAAGTCCGACAAGGGCGCTTGGCGTCGTGTGATCATCGAAAAGCCGTTTGGCCACGATCTGGCCAGCGCCAAGGAACTTGACCGCGTGGTTTCCGAGGTGTTCGACCCATCGAGTGTGTTCCGTATCGATCATTATCTCGGTAAGGAGACCGTGCAGAACATATTGGCGCTACGTTTCGCGAACGCCATGTATGAGCCGATCTGGAACAATAATTACGTCGACCATGTGCAGATTACCCACGCCGAGGACATCGGCGTGGCCGGTCGTGCCGGATACTATGACGGCATCGGTGCCGCACGCGACATCATCCAGAACCACCTGCTGCAGCTCATGGCATTGACGGCCATGGAGGAGCCGGTCTCCTTCTCCGCCGCTGATCTGACGGCTGAAAAGACGAAGGTGCTGTCCGCAGTGCGCTTGCCGAAGGATCTGGCGGCGCATACGGCCCGCGGACAGTATGCCGCCGGATGGCAGGGTTCTCATGAGGTTGTCGGCTATTTGGATGAGAAGGGCATTAATCCGGCTTCAACCACAGAGACTTACGCAGCGATCCGACTGGATGTCGATACGCGCCGTTGGGCCGGCGTGCCGTTCTACCTGCGTACGGGCAAAACGTTTGGGCAAGCGTGTCACGGAGATTGCCGTGGTGTTCAAGCGTGCCCCGCATCTGCCGTTCGAGTCGACCGCAACGAAGGAGCTCGGCAAGAATGCGATCGTGATCCGCGTGCAGCCCGATGAGGGTGTGACCATGCGGTTCGGCGCGAAGGTGCCGGGTGGCACGTCGATGGAGGTCCGTGACGTGTCGATGGACTTCGGTTACGGCCGTTCGTTCACCGAATCGTCTCCGGAAGCCTATGAACGTCTGATTCTTGACGTATTGCTGGGCGATCCGCCACTGTTCCCAACCACACGCGAAGTGGAATTGAGCTGGCAGATCCTCGATCCGATCGAAGAGTTCTGGTCCACGCTTGGCCAGCCGCAGCCGTATCGTTCCGGAACGTGGGGCCCTCAGGAAGCCGTTGAAATGCTGGCCCGCGATGGACACCGTTGGAGGATGCCGTGATCATTACCATGAAGAACACCGAAACCCGTGAGATTTCGGCGAAAATCGATGAATTGCACGAGGAGCGTGGCGAAGCGGCTCTGGGTCGCGTGCTCACACTGCTGATCTCCACGAATGAGACGTCGCTGGAGCATGATCTCGCCGTGGCGAACAACGCCAGCCGTGAGCATCCCTGCCGTGTGATCGCAATCGCGCCGAATTCACGTAGGGTGGATGCCGCTGCCGATGATGGCAAGCCGCACACCTTTCTCGACGCGGAAGTGCGATTCGGTTCCGACGCCGGCGCGGGCGAAATCATCGTGTTGCGTCCGATTGGCGGGCTGGTTCACCACCCTGATACATTGGTGATTCCGCTATTGGTGCCGGACGCTCCGGTGGTGGCTTGGTGGCCGAACGAAGCTCCGGCGAATCTGTCAAACGATTTGCTGGGTTCCATGGCACGCAGCCGTATCACCGATGCCATGCATTCCTCGAATCCGATGCGGACCATGGATGATCTGCGCCGCAACTGGTCGTCGAAGAACGTGGACATGTCGTGGACTCGCTTGACTGTTTGGCGCGCAATGCTCGCTTCGATGCTTGACCAGCCGCCGCATCTTCCAGTAAGCGGCGTGCGTGTGACCGGACCAAAGAATTTCCTGCCGTTGAATCTGCTGGCCGCATGGCTTCGTCTTCGTCTGAACGTGCCTGTTGTGGTGGAAGACGATCCGAATGCAACCGCCGTGACCGGCGTGTATCTGACCCGTTCCGATGGCGTGCTGAGTTTGGAACGCCATCCACCGACGATGCATCGCCGTATTGAACGTTCCAGGGCAGTCCCCGCAAACCATGAGCGTTCCCGCACGAACCATCGAGGAATGCTTGAGTGAGGAATTGGGTCGACTCTATCCGGACGAGATCTATGCGGAAGTCGTGACTCAAGGCTGGGATCTTATCAATTCGAAGCACTGAATCGATTCTCCGAAACAATAAAGGAACAATGCAGGAAAAGCATATGGCAGAACGCACCACCGTTGTATATCCCAATCCTCAGATTCTGGCTGAAGCCGTGGCCGCACGTACGCTGTTGACCATCACCGATCTTCTGTCGGAACCGAATCGCACTCGCGTTGACATTGCCGTGACCGGTGGAACCGACGGCAATCGAGTGTTCGACGCCATGAACGCGAGCCCATTGAACGATGCCGTGGACTGGAGCCGCGTGCACGTATGGTGGGGCGACGAACGATTCGTGGCAGCCGACAGCGACGACCGCAACGCCAAGCAGGCGCGTGAGGCATGGTATGGCAAACTGGTTGCCGACGGCCGTATGTCGGCAGGCAACATTCATGCGATGCCGTCCGATGAGCGTAACTTGGAAAGCGTCGCGGCAGCCTCACCCGAACAGACTGATGCGGTGCTGGCTGAAGCCGCCGCGCAATACCAGCGTGAACTCATTGAACAGTTGGGTGAGAATCCAGCTTTGGACATCGCCATGTTCGGTATGGGACCGGACGCGCATTTCGCATCCCTGTTCCCCGACCATGGCGAGTCGGAGATCGACGATCCGCATGTGCTTGTTGCCGGTGTGCGCGATTCACCGAAGCCGCCGCCACTGCGCCTGACGCTGACCGTGCCGATGATCGCACGATCGAAGCACACGTGGGTGTTCACATCCGAAGCACGCAAGGCGGACGCGGTTGCTGCAGCATTCGCGCAACGCAACAATCCGCATGCGCCAAGCTCCTACGCCGATGGTGAGGAACTGCTCTGGCTTATCGACGAGGGTGCCGCCTCCAAAATATGAAAATAGGGAGTAGGCATTGCAGCGCGCCTCGAGGCATATGATCATTGGCAGTCCCTGCAAATCCTCTGCATGAATCGTCTTACGTTCAGCCAACGCATCGTCTGCACGCATCAGCAATCTCATGAGGTCGCAACACGGTAGTGCAAATGATCATAACGGCTCATATCCGCAGGCTGCATGAGCACGCCAGAATTGGCAGGACCATGATGGTTCATGCATGGTCGAGCAAGTCGATTATGGCGCCGTGTGCAGCACATTGCTGGCACTCAAAACCTTGGCATTAGTGTTGGACTCCTAATTTAAATGTTTGGTAAACCTACGTGGACTTGGAATAACGCAGATTATAGCTATAGGTTCATGAAAAACACCTATTTTAAGGCTTTTGATTCGCCATGGATGGATGTTGGTGGTCTAATTTATGTGGATTGGAATGGTGCGGATACTGACAACGCAAAGAATCGCGCTATTCGCGCGGTAAGGTGGGGTTATGAAAGTAGTAGTGCAACGAGTGAGCCAAGCCAGCGTTGACGTTGTCAACGAACTGGGCACCATCGACCCCACCTTCGAACCGCAGCAGATCGGACCGGGCTTCATGCTGCTGGTCGGCGTGAGTGATGAGGATGGCGAGGAACAGCTTTCTTGGCTGGCCCACAAAATCCTCAACCTGCGCGTTTTTGAAGACGAACAGGGCAAAATGAACCGTTCCATCAAAGACATCGGCGGCGAAATCCTCTCCATTTCGCAGTTTACGCTGTTTGCCGACGTGAGGAAAGGCAATCGCCCCAGCTTCGTCAAAGCAGGTAAACCGGAACATGCCAACATCACGTGGATCAAATTCAACGAGGCGCTGCGATCCGGCGGCGTGCCAGTACGCGAAGGCCGCTTTGGAACGCACATGCGCGTCGGCCTGATCAACGATGGTCCGGTCACCATCACCATCGACACCGACAATCTGTGATCAGTATTTGATTACAACACCGATTGTTGGGTGATATAAAAACAATTGAGGGTCTGCAAGTTAAATTGCAGACCCTCAACTATTATAAATACTTTTTGATCGACGGTGACGTTTACTTGTTTTCGGTAATTATCGTCACCTTGTTCGGATCAATCTTCGTTGGGTCAAGAGTCAATTCCTTGATGACAGCCGCACGAATCGTGCCGGACGAAGGATTGAATACACTATCGATAGTGCTGTGAATATCGGCATCCACATTCGAATATTCGAAAGCAAGCGTCGTATTGATTAGACGGCAATTACGTAATACGAGATTATCCACATAGCACAAACCCTGCAGACTTTCGATCGTACAGTTCTCAAACGTGACATTACGGGAATTCCAAGCCAAATACTCGCCGGAAATGAATGAATCACGTACTGTCACATTCTCGCAATTCCAGAAGCAATCCTTGGAAATCAATCGAGAATTTGTGATTTCAATATTACGTGCGCCATCAAATGGATAATTGCCAACCAAACGCAGATTATAGGCTTTAATATCGGAACAATTCATCGCCAGATAATCGCCACGAGCGCTCACATTTTCCAGTGAAACGTCGAACAAGCCCATAATGTTTCCTCGGCATTGACGAAATCAACATTCCTCAACGCAACATCATGGCACCGGCGGAAATTCTTCGGCGCTTCAAACGTGCAATCCTCAACACGAATGGTATTCCGTATACCACACCGCCCGCGCGTGCCATCTCGAACCATGTGCAATCCTTTGCCAAAATATCCGAGCAATACCACAGCGGATACTTCCATTTGAACGAACTCGACTTAAGCTCAATATCATGCGCATGCTTCAACGGTGATTCGCCATCATCGAAAATCGTGTCGATATATCGCTTGCCTGATGCTTGGAATTCGGCGCGTTCGCCGGTCAGTAACGCCTGACGAACCTCGTGCATGTCACTCACTGATAACTCTCCTTGAAAACGTTCTGTTGCCAAGATAGAAAGTTCAAGTACTTGAAGTCAAACGCATGCCCATGTTTCGCTGGCGGGCGAAGCGGATGAGCGATGGAACGCGTTATAAGCAATGTCGATATGCGTGCGGGTGTTTGCGAAACATGACTGTCGGTACCATGAATTGAACGATTAGACAATTGGGGTGGTTACAAGGCATTGTGGTCGCGAACGGGCTTGCCACGTATGGCAGGGAGGAATGCGGATGAGCCAGCGGAATGGGGGAGTGAAGACGCGTGCGTTCAAAGCCGCGTTCCCCAAAGTGCTGCCGATTTGCATCAGCTTCTTCTTTCTGGCCATGTCGTACGGAGTGCTTATGGGAACGCGGGTTTTCGTTCCTGTGGCCGTTGTGCATGAGCGCGTTCATCTTCACCGGTTCCATGGAATTCGTTACGGTGAATCTGCTGGTTTCCGCATTCAATCCGTTCGCCACGCTTATGTTGGCGCTGATGATGGGAACAAGGCACCTGTTTTACGGACTGTCCATGCTGGGGCGTTCAAGAACATGGGGGCGAAAAAAACCGTATTTGATTTACGCCATGTGTGATGAGACGTTCGCGGTCAACAACAGCGCGCAAATACCGGCGGATGTTGACCGCGGCTGGTTCTATTTCTTCGTGTCGCTGCTGAATCAGGTTTCCTGGGTGGCTGGAGCGACGCTCGGAGGCATTGTCGGCGGGCGATTGCGTTCGACACCACCGGTTTGGATTTTCGTGATGACCGCATTGTTTTGTGGTTATTTTTCGTGGATCAATGGTTGACAACGAAACGCAAAAGCCATATGGCGGCGTTGACGGGCACTGTGGTGCCGGTGATTTGCATGGCGCTGTTCGGTGCTGACAATTTCATGATCCCGTCGTTGATTGCCATGCTGGTGATGTTCATTATGTTGGGTCCGTATTTGGATGATTTGAAACCTGATGATGTTGGGAAACGTGATGATGCTGATGGTGGCGGTCGAATCCGCTGCGGATCGTAACGAAGTAGGGGAGGCGCGGTCATGATCATGACCACATGGCAGGGCGTCGTCACTGTACTGATGGCGGTGCTTGGCACCATCATCACCCGTTTTCTGCCGTTCGTGCTCTTTCCCGAGCCAAAGAAACCGCCGCACATCATCGACTATCTTGGCAACGTGCTTCCGTATGCCATGACCGGACTGCTGGTGGTGCATTCGCTGAAAAACGTCAATCCTCTTGCTGGAAGCCACGGCATTCCCGAAGCGATCGCCATCGCCGCGATCGTCGTGCTGCACGTATGGAAACGCAACATGCTGCTCTCGATCGCCGGCGGCACCGTCGTGTATATGGCAGTACTTCAGCTTGTTTTTGCATGATTGTCTGTTTTGTAGGATTGCCCAAATCTGAAGTGAGTTTTATAGGGATTTTCCACAGTTGTTATTGCTGATATCCCATATCGTGAGAAGAAATGCGTTGATGCGATTGACGCGCCTACTCTTTTTTCTTTAGCCAATAAGGAGCTGTGTTGAGCGGCTCTGGCTGTATAGAAGAGTTATATCTAACGAGAGAGAACAATATGACTAGTGCAGCAAGCACTGCCAATGCCGCGGTTCCAGCGCCCGGCAAACTGGAGTTCAAGGATGATTACACGCCTAAGGAGGCGGAACGCGTCATCCGCAATTCGAAGGGGCTCCCTGTCGGTGTGAAGCCGAAGATGGTGTGGACGTGGCCGAAGGCCCTGCTGTGGGCCGCCATCGCCATTGTGTGCGCTATTGGTTGGGCTATTCTGGCGGTTTCCCGTGGCGAGCAGATCAGCGCCATCTGGTTCGTGGTTGTGGCATTGTGCTCCTACGCGATCGCTTACCGTTTCTACGCGTACTATATTCAGATCAAGATCATGCGTACCGACGATGCGAACGCGACGCCGGCCGAGCGCGTGCATGACGGCGCCAACTTCGAACGTGCCGACCGTCGCGTGCTGTTCGGCCAGCATTTCGCCGGCATTTCCGGTGCGGGCCCGCTTGTTGGTCCTATTCTGGCCGCCCAAATGGGTTATCTGCCGTCCGTGATGTGGATCATTCTCGGTGTGATTTTCGCCGGCGCCGTGCAGGATATGCTCATGCTGTGGATCTCCGCCAAGCGTCGCGGCCGTTCCTTCGGTCAGATGGCAACCGACGAAATGGGCAAGTTCGGCGGCACTATCCTGTCGATCTTCCTGATCGTGATGACCGCCATCGCCATGGCATTCCTTGCGCTCGTGGCCATCAAGGCCATGGCTTCCTCGCCGTGGGCCGTGTTCTCTATTGGTATGACCATTCCGATCGCCTTGATCATGGGCTGCTTCCAGCGTTTCCTGCATCGTAGCGTTATCGAAACCACGGTGCTCGGCTTCGTGCTGCTCGTGATCGACATCATCGCTGGCGGTTGGATCTCCAGCGTTCCGGCAATCGCCGACGGTGTTCACGTTGAACGCCAAGGAACTGGTTATCGCACTGGTGATCTACTCCTTCGCCGCCGCCGCGTTGCCGCACTGGCTGCTCGTCACCCCGCGTGACTACCTGTCCACGCTGATGAAGATCGGCACGCTTGTGCTGCTCGTGCTTGGCATTCTCATCGCCAATCCGTCCGTGCAGATGCCGGCTCTGACTGAATTCGCGTCCACCTCCACGGGACCGACCTTCGCAGGCGACCTGTTCCCGTTCCTGTTCATCACCATCGCGTGCGGCGCTCTTTCCGGCTTCCACGGCGCAGTGAGCTCCGGCCTGACCCCGAAGGCTGTGGAGAAGGAAAACCAGATCCGCATGATCGGCTACGGTTCCATGCTGGTTGAATCCTTCACCGCCGTGATCGCACTGATTGCAGCCATCACCATTTCCCAGGGCGTCTACTTCTCCACGAACATGTCCGCCTCGCAGATCTCCACCGCTTCCGGCGTGACCCTGACCGCCACTTCCACTCCTGACGAGCGGGCTGAGGCCGCGGTCAAGGCCGTGGATTCGATGAAGGTTTCCGACATTGAAGGCAACCAGATGAAGGTCACTTGGGATTCTGTCGACGAGAACGGCAATGCCAAGACCTATGAAGCGCCGACGCTTTGAAGCAGGCCGCTTCCGACATTGGCGAGAACACCATCGTTTCCCGCACCGGCGGCGCCACCACGTTCGCTATGGGTATGGCCAACTTCCTCAAGTCCTACCTCGGCGGTCATGACTCCATGGCCTTCTGGTACCACTTCGCCATCATGTTCGAAGCGTTGTTCATCCTCACCACCGTTGACAACGCACCCGCGTGGCCCGTTATCAGATTGGTGAGTTGCTGGGCAACGTGCGCAAGCTGAAGAAGTTCGCTGATCCGACGTGGAAACCGGGCAACATCATCACCACACTGATCGCAACCGCCCTGTGGGGTGGCCTGCTGTGGGTCGCGTGTGCGATACGAATGGTGGTATCAACGCCATGATGCCTATTTTCGGTATTTCCAACCAGCTGCTTGCCGCCGCATGCTTCATGCTGGTCACCGTTTGCGTGGCAAGCTTGGCTATAAGAAGTACCTGTGGATTCCTGTTGTTCCTCTCGTTTGGGGATGTGGCCGTGACCTTCACCGCCGACTTCCAGAAGATCGTCGGACCGATCAGTTACTTCGCCACCGCTTCCAAGTATCAGACGCTGATCGATGGTGGCACTTTGGAAGGCGAAGCGTTGGTCAACGCCAAGGCCGCACTCTCCAATGCGTACCTTGACGGCGTGCTCTCCGTGTTCTTCATGGTCATGATGGGAGTCTTCCTGGTCGTCGGCATCTACCAGACCGTGAAGATTCTTGCCAAGGGCAAGTTCGGTGTGGAAACCACGTCTGAGGAGCCGTTCGTGGAATCCGAATGGTTCGCACCGTCCAGCCTGATCGCCACCAAGCTCGAAAAGAAGGTGCAGCGCGAATACGCGGCCAAGAGCTATGAGCTGGCGCAGAAGGAACAGGCCGCAGCCTGATGCAGGGATTCACCACCATGGTCAGACGAATCTGGTCTGCATTATTGAAAGCCAAGGCCGGATTCGTCTGGTATGTGCGCGAATTCAGCGGAGAAGCGAAATACGACCACTATCTGGAGCATTTCGCAAGCGAACATCCCTGCGAAACCCCGCTGACCGAACGCGAATACTGGCGCATGCGAGAGGAATACGATCGCAAGCATCCCAACACCAGTTGCTGTTGCTGAAACTAACGGCCATACATAACAAATCCCCGTCTTTCATTTCGGAAGAGGGGATTGTTGTTCTTATATTTATGTTGCTTGCTTGCGATTATTCCTATACCGAAGATATTCGATTGCATGTTCCGCAAATCAATATTTCGCAATCAAGAAGCGAGTCCCATGCTGTATTTCAATGTCATCACACGAATCGCGGACTGCGTTACTTTGTCTGCAAAAGCGGAATCAGCCGCGGCTTTTGCGTTCAGCCCATCCAAAATCGGTTGAACATAATCGAAAGCGCCAATACAGGCAAGATCACCTCCGGCATCGACCAATCGCACCCCCAAATCACTTGGCTGAATGCCACCCAACGCAGTGGCGGACAAAGAATCCGAAGTGATGACACCTTGGAATCCGACCGTATTGCGCAAATAATCCGTTACCAAAGCGCTGGAGAACACGGCGGGATTATTCGGATCAATAGCCTGATAGGTGGCAAGCGACATCATCACCATGGAAGGGTTCGCCTCCAACGTACTGTTGAACGCGCCGATTTCCGCACCGTCCAACGTGGTGGTGGTATCAAGAATGCGTCGGCGGTGAAATCGGTGTTGCCCGTCACCGAACCCAAACCAGGATAGTGCTTGATGGCGCTGCCTACACCCGAATCCGCCATGCCCTGAATGAACGCCTTGGCATGGTCGGCATTGCCGTCCGCATCAAGACCAAAAATCACGATACAGTGCGCCGATCGGGCCATTGGAAGCCCTATCTACCGTTACCGTGCCCACCACCGGCGCCAAATCAACATTGATGCCGGCCGACTTGAGTTGGGAACCCCATACGGCAGCCGATTGCCGTAGCTGGTTGGTCGACATTGAACCCTGATTGGTGGCGGAAGGCATCTGGTCGAAACCAGCGCCTTGAAGATGCTGCACCAAACCACCTTCCTGATCAGTGGTCATCAACAGCTGATTATTGGCCGGCGCATACGATTGCAATGCGGATGTGGCTGCGGCGACACCGGCCGTTCCCGAATTCCAGTTGCCGATGATCAGCACCGAACCGACATGCTGGTTCACAATGAGATCCTGTAACGAGGAAGGATCGGATCCCGCATACAGGGGTGCCATGACGAGCTGACCGACGCGCTCTGCAAGACTCATGGCATTGACTGCAGCCACAGCTCTGCCATGCGGCGAGTCGTCCACCACGCTTGGCACGTTGGATTTGTCAAGCGCATCATGTGATGCATCGGACTGCTGCGAATTGGATTGTTCGGATTGGTTGGAGCCAGCATTCAAACTCGCGCTGGATGAACACCCAGCGAACGATAGCGGCAGTGCGATGGCGCACAGTGCGGCAGCACAACGAGCGAAATGAACGTGAACTCTCCTCATAGTGTCATTATCTATCACATGCCGGTGATGGCGAATACGATCGCATAAGAAAAGAACGGGTGGATTCGTGTTCGTAAATTGCGTAAACATTAGGCTAGCGGCATAAAGCCGTTCCGTGCCTGTCGATAGGCTATTAGCATGTCTTTTTTTGATATGTTGGTCCATGTTCGACCCGGGAAGCGGTCCGAACCGCTCCCAAGGGCAGCGTGCCAATAAATCCGGCAACGATGATCCCATCATTCTCAACGTCGAAACCGATGGTGATGACACCGCCCGTTCTTCGGCGAATATGCCTCCGAAAGGCCCGTCCGGTCCGCGCATCACACGCAAGCCGAACCGTCCGCGTAAATCGTCGAACGGCAACAAGATTCTAATCGGTGTGGTGCTGGCGCTCGCCATCATCATCGGCCTGTTCTTTGGCTTGGCGCAGTTCATCACCGACGCATGTGGTATGCGCAGCTTGGCTTCCAAAGCGTGATTTGGACGCAGTTGGGTACCAGGGTAGGCCTGTGGGTGGCGTATGCGCTGCTGATTGCCGCGGTCGGATTCCTGTCCGCGTCGCTGGCGATTTGGGCTCGCCTGATGCTGCCGATGGTTCCACCATTCGTATTAATGGCGACACCATTGAAGTGGGCAAGGGCGTGAGTTCGAAGAGCGCACGTCGTGTGGCTGTGGTGATTTCGCTGATCGTTGGTTTGATGTTCGGATCGCAGTTCAATGCGAATTGGTCTGAGATTCTGCTGATGTTCAATGCGCAGAGTTTCGGCACCACTGATCCGCAATTCGGCATTGACAATGGTTTCTATGTGTTCGTGTTGCCTGGATTGAAGTTGATTGTGTCGGCGGTGTCGTTGCTGTTGCTTGCCGGCATCATCTTCTCCATCGTCACGCATGTGATGATGGGTGGCATCCGCATCACCATGCCAGTGCATGGTCGTGGCCTGTTCCACATCACCAAGCGTGCGCGTAGGCAGATCGGCATTTGGCTGATGCTCAACATGTTCGCATGGGCGACGAATCAGGTGCTTGGCGTGTTCTCCCACCTCACGCAGGAGGGTAGCCGCATCACCGGTGCCACGTATACCACGGTCAACGCCACGATTCCCGTTACCTTCATCATGGCTGCCATCATCGCCATTCTCGGTGTGATTCTCGGCGTGTGGATCATGAAGTCGCATGCGTTGGAAGGCCAGGCTCCGATTGCGGTGCGTGCTTCCGAAGCGCTTAAAGCGTGGAAGGTGCCGACCGTGGCCATCGCATCCGCCATTGTGGTGAGCTTGGTGCTTACCGTGGCATGGCCGATGCTGCTGCAGCGTTTCCGTGTGAATCCGAACGCGCAGGAAATGGAATCTACCTATATCCAGCGTAATATCGACGCCACCCGTGAAGCATACGGTCTGAACAATGTGAAGACCGAACAGTATCAGCCACTACGGAAGGCGAGGCTGGTGCGTTGGCTGATTCCGCGGAATCGACCGCGCAGATCCGACTGCTCGATCCGCAGATCGTTTCCCCGACATTCAAGCAGCTGCAGCAATCCAAGCAGTATTACACGTTTGCCGATACTCTTGCCGTCGACAAGTATGAGGTCGAGGTGTGAGCCAAGACACGGTGATCGCAGCACGAGAACTTGACCTTGACGGTCTTGACAATCGCAACTGGGTCAACGACCATACCGTATACACGCACGGCTATGGTGTGGTGGCCGCCTACGGCAACAAGGTGACGGCCGACGGCCAGCCAAAGTTCTTCGAGGCGGGCATCCCAACCCAAGGCAAGCTCACCGAATCCGAACAGTACGAGCCGCGTATCTACTTCTCGCCGAACGCTTCCGAATATTCGATCGTGGGCGCTCCGGAAGGCACGCAGTCGTGGGAGTTCGATTACCCGACCGGTTCCGAAGGCGCCACCAACACGTTCGATGGCAATGGCGGCCCGAAGATCGGCAATATCTTCTCCCGACTGCTGTATGCCATCCGTTTCGGCTCCGACCAGATTCTGTTCTCTAACCGTGTGAACTCCGAATCACAGATCCTCTACGATCGTTCCCCCGAAGGAGCGTGTGGCCAAGGTCGCGCCATACCTGACGCTTGACGGTCGTGTGTACCCGGCGGTCGTGGATGGTCGTGTCAAGTGGATCGTCGATGGCTACACCACGTCTGACGCCTACCCGTATTCGCAGATGACCGATCTGGGCGAAGCCTCCAAGGATTCCACCACGGAATCTTCGGCCACGGTGAGTGAGCTGGCTTCGAAGAACGCCAACTACATTCGCAACTCCGTGAAGGCCACCGTCGATGCGTATGACGGTTCCGTGGACCTGTACGTGTGGGACGAATCCGATCCGGTGATCAAGGCATGGCAGAAGATCTTCCCCGGCCAGTACCACCAGTTGTCGGAGATTTCCGGCGATCTGATGAGCCACCTGCGTTACCCGGAAAGCCTGTTCAAGGTGCAGCGAGAACTGTTGACCAAGTACCATGTGTCGAGCGCCAGCCAGTTCTTCTCCGGTGAGGATTTCTGGCAGACTCCGGTCGATCCGACCGAATCTCAACAGGCTCAGGAACGCGACATTCTGCAGCCGCCGTACTACCTGACGCTGCAGACCGGCGGATCCAACGAGCCGGTGTTCTCGTTGACGTCGTCGTATATTCCCGCCGGTGCGTCGACCCGAGAGATCCTGACGGGCTTCTTGTCCGTTGATTCCGATGCGGGCAACGAAAAAGGCAAGATCGGCGCGAACTATGGCACGCTTCGATTGCAGGAGTTGCCGAAGGATTCCAATGTGCCAGGCCCAGGCCAGGCACAGAACAACTTCAATGCGTCGGCAGACGTGTCGAAGGAACTCAACCTGCTTGAATCCGGTTCCACCAATGTGCAGCGAGGCAATCTGCTCACACTGCCGCTCGGCGGCGGATTGGTGTACGTGCAGCCGGTGTACGTCAAGTCTTCCGGTTCCACCAGCTTCCCGCTGTTGAAGAAGGTGTTGGTAGCTTCGGCGACCAGGTCGGATTCGCCGACACGTTGGACGAAGCGCTTGATCAAGTGTTCGGCGGCAACTCCGGTGCATCCGCTGGCGATGCTGAAAACGTCGACGGCTCGACCAGTGGCAAGACTGATACGTCCGATACCAACGGCGATGCCTCCACCGACGGTTCTTCCGGAACCGATGGCACGGATTCGTCATCTGGAACAGACTCGGGCAATGACAGCAGTTCCGGCAATACCGGTAGTAGCTCCGGCACGATGAGCAACGGTCTGAAGAGCGCGCTTAACGACGCTTCTCAGGCAATGAAGGATTCCGACGCGGCCATGAAGAAAGGCGATTGGTCCGCTTATGGCGAAGCACAGAAGAAACTTCAGGAAGCGTTGAACAAGGCGCTCGAGCTCGAACAGTAATTCCCTACGGTTTTCCGTACGATTGCTGATCACATGAGGCGGGAGACTGGTTCCATATGGGGAACCGGTCTCCCGCCTTCTGCGTATGACCGGTATGCTCAAAGCATGATCGAGTATTCCTATCGCGTTGCGACGCAAGACGACATTCAAGCAATCACCGACATCTACAACGCCGCAGTCATACGAGGAGGATCATCCGCCGACATAACCCCACGCACATACGAACAGCGCAAAGCATGGGTTGAATCGCATCATGATCCGTATGCGGTGTTCGTCACGGAAACGGCAGATGATGACGGAAAGAAGCAGATCATTGGATTCAGCGCGCTTTCCGTTTTCTACGATCGCGCAGGATACGACGGCGTCACCGATCTCGCCTATTATATCGACCCGCAATGGGCAGGGCAGGGGAGTCGGAACATACACGCTCACCAAACTGCTTGAGAATGCCGAAGCGTAATATGCGCAAGGCATGCGGCATCATTTCGCAGACAATGCCGGATCGATCGCACTCATGAAACGTTTCGGCTTCACGCAATTCGGACTCATGCCAACCGCAGCCACCGATTCCACCGGCACCATGCGCGACATGAGCTACTGGTATCTCGACCTGTAAGTACAATCTTTGCGGTTATCAAGACGAGACAACGTGACGTAATATGAACGCGCACAAACGTATGTATGAATGAATGGAACGATTTCAATGGCATCTGATTTCTGGTTGATCGCAGGACTTGGCAATCCGGGATCCAAATACGAAGGCACCCGTCACAATATGGGATTTATGGCGGCCGATCTGTTGGCCGAACGTTGGTCGGTCAACTTTTCCGACCATAAAGGGCTTGCCATGCTCGGCAAAGGCGTGATGAACCTGTCTGGCCGTAACGTCAAATTCTTCCTGGCAAAGCCGCTCACCTACATGAACGAGTCAGGCAATGCGTTGGCTTCCATCAGTGCCTACTATCAGATTGAACCAGACCATATTGTGGTGATTCACGACGACATGGATCTTGATTTCGGACGTATCAAAGTCAAGGCAGGCGGCTCCGCAGGCGGCCATAACGGCATCAAATCAATTGATCGTGCCTTGGGAACGCCAAAGTATGCCCGAGTGCGCATGGGAGTCGGTCATGCGCAACGCGCGCCCACGCCCACGACAACACGGTGAATTGGGTGCTGGGCGGATTCGGTCCGGATCAGCGCAAGCAGCTTCCGGAATTCCTTGCCGACGGTGCCGACGCGGCGGAAACCATCATCTTCAACGGCCTCGCCAAGGCTCAGGAGCAGTTCAATGGCCGCTGAACCGGTGCAACTGCCGACGTCAGGTTCGCTGGCTGGCATTCTCGACGTACTCGAAACCGATGAGGATTTTCGTGCGCTGATTTCCGACGAGATCGAAGTGCCGGAATCCGACATAGACCCCAGCATCACCGTTGGCGTTCCCGAAGGATTGCGTCCGGCGCTCGCTGCCGGGGCAGCGGGAACACGACCGGTTGTGCTTGTGGTGGCTTCCGGGCGCGAGGCCGAGGAAATGGTTGAGGCGATTCGTTCGTGGTATTCCGGCGATCCAAACGATGTGGCACAGCTTGAAGCGTGGGAAACCTTGCCGCACGAACGTCTTTCGCCTCGCGCCGATACCGTGGCGAGCCGTATGGCGGTGTTCCGCAGACTGATGCACCCTCAAGAGGGAAGCAAGCTGTTTGGCCCCATCAGGATTCTCGTCATGCCGGTGCGTTCCCTGATTCAGCCTGTGGTTGCGGGCTTGGGGGAGTGTGGAGCCGCTGGTGTTCTCCCAAGGTGAGGAGTTGGCGCTCGATGAGGCGTCGCATCGACTGGTGGAGAATGCGTATACTCGAGTCGACTTGGTGATGGATCGTGGTGAATTCGCAGTGCGAGGCGGCATTATCGACGTGTTTCCTCCAACATTGCCGCATCCGGTTCGTATCGAATTCTTCGGTGACGAAATCGATACCATCAAGGAATTCCATGCATCCGACCAGCGTACGTATGGCAGTGACATTCCGATGGTCTGGGCCACGCCATGCCGTGAGCTGCAGCTGACCGAAAAGGTGCGCGTGCGTGCGAAATCCCTGATCGGCTCCATTCCAAACGCCGAAGACATGCTTGAATCCATTGCCAACGCCATTCCTGTCGAAGGCATGGAATCGTTGCTTCCCGCATTGGTCGATGATATGGAACCGGTGCAGGGCATGCTTCCCAAGCGTGCGTTGGTGATGCTGTCCGATCCGGAAAAATTGCGTCGCGCTGCCGACGATCTTGCCAAAACGGCTAATGAATTCCTTGCAGCCAGTTGGCATGTTGCTGCATCCGGTCATGGTGCCGGTGCTCCAATCACATTCGATCAGGCGAATTTCTACGATTTTGAGGAAACGATTTCCTCACTGGTGTTCTCTAGGCATGACGTATGGAAGCTTACGAGTTTCGGTGTGGACTCCAGTAGGGAAGGCCGCGTTCAGCTCGACGCCACCAATCCTGGAGAATATCGCGGAGATGAGGCCAAGACGGCTTCCGGTATCGAAGGTCTTCTTGATGCCGGCTATGCCGTCACCGTCACTGCAGGAGCGCAAGGCACTCTTGTTCGACTCAAACGTGCCATCAACGAAACGGGAATCGCCAACTTCGACTGCATCAGATCGCGTGCCATCGACGGATTCGTCGATAATGCCGCGAAAGTCGCACTGCTTACCGAACGGGACCTGACCGGACGTACATCGGCCGCGGGACAGGCAAAACACCGAAACGTCGCCGTAAGGCCATCGACCTTATGGAGCTCAAAGCCGGCGATTACGTGGTGCATGAGCAGCATGGCATCGGCCGGTTCCTCGAAATGCGCCAACGCACCATCGGAGCGGGCGCCAACCAGACCACACGCGAGTATCTGGTCATCGAATACGCATCCAGCAAGCGCGGCGCACCTGCCGACAAACTGTTCATCCCCACCGACCAGCTTGACCAAGTCAGCAAATACATCGGCGCCGACGCTCCAAAACTCAACAAACTGGGCGGATCCGACTGGGCTGCCACCAAGGCGAAAGCACGTAAGCATGTGCACGAAATCGCCGAAGATCTGGTCAAACTGTATTCGGCACGTCAACGTATGCAGGGGTATGCCTTCAGCAAAGACACCCCTTGGCAGAAAGAACTGGAAGACGCTTTCCCATACCAGGAAACCGCTGATCAGCTGACCACCATCGACGAAGTCAAATCCGATATGGAAAAGCCCGTGCCGATGGATCGCCTGATTTGCGGCGACGTGGGATTCGGCAAAACCGAAATCGCCGTACGTGCCGCATTCAAGGCGGTGCAGGATTCCAAACAGGTGGCTGTGCTGGTACCGACCACATTGCTGGTGCAACAGCATTTCGAGACGTTCACCGAACGTTTTGAAGGTTTTCCGGTGGAAGTAAGGGCGATGAGCCGTTTCCAAACCACCAAGGAGATCAACGACACCATCGAGGGACTTGAAGACGGTTCCGTCGATGTGGTGATCGGTACGCACAAACTGCTCGGGCCGAAGGTCAAATTCAAGGATCTGGGACTGGTCATCATCGATGAGGAGCAGCGTTTCGGCGTCGAACACAAAGAGACGTTGAAGGCGTTGCGTACCAATGTGGATGTGCTGAGTCTGTCGGCAACACCGATTCCGCGAACGCTGGAGATGGCCGTTACAGGCATTCGTGAAATGTCCACGTTGGCCACGCCTCCGGAAGACCGCTTGCCGGTGCTTACCTACGTTGGCGCGTATGAGGATGCTCAGGTCACTGCTGCGGTCAGACGTGAGCTGTTGCGCGGTGGCCAGGTGTTCTACGTGCACAACCGAGTGCAAGACATCGCTTCGGTTGCCGCGAAGATTCACGAGCTGGTACCGGAATCGCATGTCGGCATCGCCCATGGCAAGATGGGGGAGAAGCAGCTTGACGGTGTGATCCGAGACTTCTGGCATCGCGACATTGATGTGCTCGTATGCACCACCATCATCGAAACCGGTCTTGATATTTCCAATGCGAATACGTTGATCGTCGATCATGCCGACCGTTTCGGCCTAAGCCAGCTTCATCAGTTGCGTGGTCGTGTCGGGCGAGGCCGTGAGCGTGCCTACGCGTACTTCCTATATGATCCAACCAAGCCGATGACCCAGCAGTCGCATGACCGACTGGCCACCATCGCGCAGAACACTGCGCTCGGTTCAGGTTTTGACGTGGCGATGAGGGATCTTGAGCTGCGTGGCACCGGCAATCTGCTGGGCGACGAGCAGAGCGGGCATATCGAGGGTGTTGGTTTCGATCTGTATGTGCGCATGGTGTCCGAGGCCGTCGAGCAGTACAAGGAACCGGAACGTACGGAATCGGTTGCTGTCACCATCGATCTGCCGATCGAAGCGTCCATTCCCGTCAGCTACATCGATTCCGACAAATTGCGATTGGAAGCCTACCGCAAGTTGGCGGGTGCTCGTACGGAAGCCGATCTTGACGAGTTGCGTGATGAGCTTACGGATCGTTACGGCAAGCCTCCGGTCGATTTCGAGGCGCTGTTCGATGTGGCGAGACTTCGGTTCAAGGCAAGGAAGTTGGGCATTACCGAAATCATCGGGCAAGGCCGTAACGTTCGTGTCGCCAAATTCGAGCCGCGAGAATCCGTGCAAATGCGCATGGCCAGAATCTACAAGGGCATTCAATACCGTCCGATGACTAAAAACATACCTGATTCCCGCGCCGTTCGCAGGTTCGCTGGGATCTGGTCCAATGAGCTCTGATGAAATCGTTGGTTGGACGAACCAATTGCTGGATGACCTTGACTGGAAGCCAACGCCAAGGAAATAGCAGGTGAAGTTCCAGACGCATCCGACACGATTTGTGTGAGCGTTCACACAATCGTGTCGGATAAGTTTGCCATACGTCCACAAAACGCACTATTCTAGGCAATGTCATCACAACCTAACGTTTATAAGGAGTAGTTGTGGCAGTAATTGAAAGCGTTTACGCGCGTCAGATTCTCGATTCCCGCGGCAACCCGACCGTTGAGGTCGTTCTCGACACCGAAGACGGTGCTCAGGGCCTGGGCCTCGTTCCGTCCGGTGCTTCCACCGGCGAAGCCGAGGCTTGGGAGCGTCGCGATGGCGACAAGTCCGTGTATCAGGGCAAGGGTGTTCTCAA
>ENA-OQAL01000118-OQAL01000118.1-human-gut-metagenome-genome-assembly--contig:-NODE-118-length-19659-cov-3.426787_pt1 | contig 19659 bp, 22 predicted proteins | sample MGYA00242491_ERZ504519 | MGnify/ENA primary metagenome ERZ504519 (study PRJEB26092, sample SAMD00036260) | human gut metagenome | host: Homo sapiens | study: EMG produced TPA metagenomics assembly of... | reverse complement strand
GACCGGGGACGCCGACCTTGGCACCCCAAGTTTCCAACTGGTCGGGCGGCTGCGCGCGGAAGGTATCGGCAGCGCCCAACATGACCTGCTTGCCTTCGGAAACAAGCAGGCGGGAAAGCTTGCCCGCAGTGGTGGTTTTTGCCCGTGCCGTTCACACCGACCATGATGATGACGCTTGGTTTGTTGGCACCCTCCTTATTGGCATTGAGACGGCGATCCGTGTCAGTGCCTACGAGCTTCAACAGCTTGTCCTTCAGCGCAGCACGCACTTCGTCCGGATCGGACTGGCCTGCGATTCGGGCGTCGTTGCGCAGTTCCTCGACGAGCTGTTCGCTGGCTTCCGCGCCAACATCGGCAAGCAGAAGGTGTCTTCGACGTCTTCCCAGTCGGCTTCGGAAAGCTGATCCTTCGCAAGAATGTTGAACAGAGCCTTGCCGAACGGATTGCCGGATTTCGACAGGCGCGCCTTAAGACGCTGCATGCGCGTGCCGGCGGATTCGGGGGTTTCATGAACCGGTTCGGGCTTGGCTTCGGTGGCTGGTGCAGGAGCTGCCGTTTCGGAAGAGGAAGCCTGAGCTGAGGACTTCTGCTGACTTTCAGCCGGAGCTTTTTCAGCTGCATCAACATTGGAATCAACGGACGGCTTCACCGTGGAAGAATCAGCCGCAGCCGACTTTGCTTCCGCAGCAAGACGGGCGTCAGCCTTGGCTTTCGCATCCTCCGTGGACTTATCGACGGCGTTCTTGCGGGTCTACCGAGCCACCAACCGCCAATCACCAGAATTGCCGCGATAACGACAACGGCGACAATCGCAATAATCACATTCGTATCCATGACTCCAGCCTAAAAAGCGCAACGGACACACCGGCTCCGCCCCGCGGACGCACCACGAATGTCCGATTCTGCAGAATCGGACAACAAACCATCGAATCCGACGTCAGATGACCGATTCGGGAGAAACGGACAAGTAGACAACGCCATACGCACCACAGTTGTCCGATTCACCAGAATCGGACAGACTATCCACGGGGCATGAAAAACTGGACGGCATGGCCAATACATCCAGAATGACGTCGTATCAGCGGCGTGAGCAGCTCATCGAAATCGGTCGTTCGCTGTTCGCGTCGAAGGGTTTTGAAGCAGTGAGCGTGGAGGAGATCGCCGCCACCGCGAAAGTGTCGAAACCCATTGTGTACGAGCATTTCGGAGGCAAAGAGGGCCTGTACGCTGTGGTGGTGGACCGTGAGATGCGCGCCCTTACCGACACGCTCGTCAACGCGCTCTCCGACCCACAAGCGCACCCCCGTCAAATCGTGGAACGCACGGCGCTGGCACTGCTCACCTATGTTGAGGAGAATGCTGAAGGATTCCGAGTGCTCACCCGCGATTCGCCGAAAACCGATCCGGCCAGCTCGTTCAATTCGCTTTTGGGAGACATCGCCCTGCGCGTGGAAGACATTCTCGCCGAAGCGTTCAAACGCCAGCATCTGCCGGCCAAGGGCGTGCCATACTACGCGCAGATGCTCATCGGCATGACCGTATATACCTGCCAGTATTGGGCGGACCAGCGCAAACTCAGTAAAGAGCAGATTGCCGCGCACATCGTGAATCTGGCCTGGCATGGCTTGAGCCGCATGGAAGCCAAGCCGGAACTGCGTTTCGAAAGCGACAAAGCCACAAAAGAGGCGGAAAAGCAGGAAAGGCGCGAAATCAAGGAAATCGCGAAACGCGAGCGCAAGGCCGCAAAAGAAGCACAATCACAAAACAATACGGAAAGCCCAGCCGAGCAGAACGCTGAACAGAATACCGAACAAGACGCAGCCGGAAGCCAGGACACACCAGCCGAACAGCAGCCGTAAAACCAGCCGCACCCAGTCATAGCAAGCATCGCAACCCACGCCAGCAGGCGCCAGACGCAGGAATCAAACAGTGCCCGTAACAGGGGAATCGTAAGCAGCGCAACAGCCAATAAACATCGACGAAAACTGACGAATCGTCAACAACGGTACCCTTAAGGGAAATTTCAGGTGCAGATTGCGCTATTCAGGGTGCCTATTACGCACAAACCGTTCCCCTGAAGCAAACAAGGTGCTACGTTAGTTTCGTTACGCAGTGACCACGCGCCGCGCGCGGCAGGTCACCTCGTCCTACCAAGGAAGACTATGCAGGAGAAGAAGACGCTCACCTTCGTGGTGCCCGCGTACAACATGACCGAATATTTGGAACGATGCGTCATGTCGTTAATCGCAGCGAAGCGCAACGACGACATCGAAGTGCTGATCGTGGATGACGGCTCGTCCGACGGCACGCTGGAAATGGCACAGAAATTCGAAGCCCGCTATCCAGGCATCGTGCGCGCGATTCATCAGGAAAACAAGGGGCACGGCGGGGCCGTCAACACCGGCATCGCGGCGGCAAGCGGCATGTACGTGAAGGTTGTTGATGCCGACGATTGGGTTGGCCCCGAATCGCTCGAACAGGTCATGGCCGTGCTGCGCGAAGAGGCCGATTCCACCGAGCCGATCGACATGCTCGTCACTAATTATGTGTATGACAAGGTTGGCAAACGCAACAAGCATGTGGTGAACTTCCGCCATGCCATGAAGGCCGGCGAGCGCCTGACCTGGAACGATCTTGGGCATTTCGGCTTGGCTGAATACATTCTCATGCACGCGCTGACGTACCGCACCGCCGTGGTGCGAGAGTCCGGCATGCAGCTGCCGGAGCACACGTTCTACGTGGACTTCATTTACGCGTATCAGCCGTTCCCGTGGGTGAAGACCATGAAGTATTTGGATACGCCGTTCTACCACTATTTCATCGGTCGCGACGGCCAGAGCGTGCAGACCGACGTGATGATCCGCCGCGTCGACCAGCTGCGCCTCGTCAACCAGTGCATGGTGCGTGCAACTCCGGAACACGATACGGTGCCGGACGGCCTGTACCGTTATATGATCCACTTCCTGGCGATTGAAAGTTCCGTGGCAAGTGTGTTCATGATTTTTGTCTCGCGATCCGGAAAATTATGAGAAGAAAAAGGATATGTGGGACGACATTAAGGCGTACTCCCCCACTATTTACAAGGATGTGCGCAAGAAGGCCATGTCTCGTGCGTTGAATTTGCGCGGGTCGATCGGTCGTTTCGTGATTCGCAAGGGATATTTCGTGGCGGAACACGTCGTCGGGTTCAACTGATCGCGATTTCCGACGATTTGATGGTCAATCGACGGTCTAGATAGCACTATCTGCCTTATATATGGCAGATGCCCTTGATAGCAAGGTGACTTAGAGGGTATATTTTTACCCCCGAAGTCGCCTTGCTACCAAGCACGAGTGCCATATGTAAACGAAATGCCTCGTGTCAGCTCTTGAAATCTGCCATATATAAGCGAGATATGGGCAAAAACTGACGTACGAGAATGCGGATGCAGTCGTGAGGCTGTTGGGAGCAGCACTGACGCTTCCAACAGCCTGCGTTCATGCGGCTCCGAGCGCGGAAACTTGGCTCATTGGGACGGGTTTGGTCCGAATTTCAGGGCTTTATGCTCAGTTCCAGCGGTCGGACATGGCGAAACTGTTGTGCATGAGATTGCTGGACGTGTAGAGCACGTCGTTGAGCAGTTTCGTGACGTGAGTGCGCAAGTATTCCGCCATTTCTTCGTTGGACTGCTGCAGTCTGGCGATGGTTGCAATACTTGCGTTTTCCGTAATCTCCGCGGCCCCTGCACGCTCCTGCGATTCGGACACGCTCGTTTGTGCAGCAATCTCACGCAATTCGGCATCAGTACGTTCCACCAGACGATGGCCGTAAGCGCGGGCCGATTCCGCAAATCCTTCGATCGCATTGCTGGTTTCGTAGAAATGCGCGTCGGCGAGCGCGGCGATCAAACGGTTCGCCCAGTACAGGTTGCCGGTCGAGACTTCCGGCGTGGTGTCACGCAGGTAGGCGGGCGTATCGTCGACGTTCGCATAGAACGGCGTGGCCGCGGTGAAGGGGCCGGAACCGTATGAGATCCACATGATCGAACGGCTTGCCTCCGGCGCGTACGGACGAATCTGCATGGCCACCATATGCCCGGTGCGGTTGATGCCGATCGGACGGTAGCGATGGCGGCTTCCGGCGTCCCGAGCGTACCGTACGGATCGTAAGGGGTCCCCTCGAAGTGTGCACTCATCAGGAAGTCGACGTCTTCGAGCGTCACAGCGTTCTCAGGCACACGACACCACGGAATATCGTCGGATGCGGGCGTGTAGCGGGCGGCCGGGCGAATCCCAGTCCTCGCTTGGATTGAGGTGGCGCTGCATGTACCAGGCACGTGGCGTGTTGTAGATGCGGTCTTTGGTGGTGGCGGTGCCGAAAGCCGTGCGCGGATTGAAATGGTTGTGACCCAGCGCCGCGCCGCTACTGCTATTGCCACCGCCGTTCATGCTGGCGTTTCCGAAAGCGCTCGTCGGCTGGAATCCGAAACCGCTACTCGCACCCGCGCTCATAGTGCGGTCAAGGTGGTGCGCGTCCATGAATTCGCGCAGATCGGCACTGCACATGAACTCGCGTTGGGTGCTGAAGGCGTCGTCGAAGTCGAAATCGTCGATGCCGAGCTGGTTGGGGATGGTCGCATAGCAGTCGTCCGGCACGCGGCGGGCGATCCAATGGTGCCCGCCGATTGTTTCGACGTACCAGATTTCGTTTACGTCGGAAATGATGATGCCGTTCGATTCGTAGGTGCCGTATGTTTCAAGCAGTTCGGCGAGACGTGCGACGCCTTCGCGCGCCGTGGTTACGTAAGGCAGCACGAGGGTGATGATGTCTTCTTCTCCGATTCCGCCCGGGACTCGGGGGTGCTAGTGGCTTCGTTCGCCGGTTGCAGTTCAACGAGTGGATCAGCGGCTAGCACGCGCTCGTTGACTGCGATGGTTTCAGTGGCGCTCATCGCCACATTGTGCTCGTTGACGCCCGCTTCCGCGAGAATTCCGCGATTCGGCAGCACGTTCGGCACAATGCTGTATCGGCATGGATTGTCGGGAAGGTCGATTTCGACATGACTGAGCACACTGCGGTAATGTCTCGGCTGGTCTTGCGGTGCGACCGCAATGAATTTCTTGGGGTCGTAACGGCCGGAACCGGAATCATCGTCGCGTGCGATGATGGTGGAGCCGTCGTAGCTGGCTTTCTTTCCTACAAGAATCGTGGTACATGACATGCGTTCCACTGTACGAGCAGATATGCAGAAATGACGCTGCGATTCGCGAGAATTCGATGATGATTCGGCGATGACTTGGTGATAATCCACGTTTTTCGTTACTTACAGCTGATTCGTGTGGCGTTTTGCGTAAATATGCTGTATACTGTCTCCTTGTTGCCCCTCTAGCTCAACGGTTAGAGCAGCGTCCTTTTAAGTCGTGGGTTGTGGGTTCGAATCCCACGGGGGGGCACATGCGAAAAAGCCTCGGAAGGCAATGTTTTCAACGGTTTCCGAGGCTTTCTTGTTTGTGCAGTCTAATGGATCAAATGGTCCGATTCAACATTTATTCAACACATTCACCGCTACAGTCATCGCAGACTCGATGTCATTTCATGACCTCCCGAAACGCATCTTGTGCCCATCCGACAGCATTAGAAACAGTTTCGACATGCGCTTGGACGTGAATTCCGTGGTTTGGGGTACACTAGACATATTCGAACAAACGTTCGTATTTTGGGGAATTCTGGGGAATTCCCCACTATATACAGTGAGGAAACTCACGACACACCACTACCTGTAGTGTGTATGCTAGATAGTGGCTTGCGTAAGCGAGCATAACCGAAGAACGTGGCCGACACGGCTTTCGCAAACGACGGAAGCCATTTTTGCATAGGGAGGAAATCGAATGACCGTGACCGTCTTCACCAATCCGAGCAACCCGCAATGCGAAGCCACCGAACAAGAGCTCGCAAAGCTGGGCGTGCGTTACGACACCGTTGATCTGACGAAGAACCCGTCCACCTTCGAACAGATCAAAAACGCTGGCTTCAAGCAGATTCCGGTCGTCATCTCACCGAACTCCTCATGGAGTGGACATAGGCCGGATCTGATCCGCCAGCTCGCGCAAAGCTTCGCCGCCTAAGCGCGTAGAAGTCGCAGGGCACCGAGTCCACAAAGGCAGTGCGGGCACAGGTCACATGCAGCCGTGCACGCGCAACCAATAGCGGACGCACCATACACGTTCTTCCGCAAAGCTTCGCCATCTAGCCCATAAAGCAGTCATCCATAAAACAGTCAGACGCTACATGCGGCTGGCCGTGGACGGGTCGAGCGTCATGGTCTGGAACCGATTGGCCATGAAGTCGTCGTCGAAATACGTGGCGAAGAATTGCGAAACGGGCGAATCCTGCGCAATACCCGCCATACGCGAATACCAGGAATCCAGCGCCATCAACGTCATCACGCCGTCAACGAAAATCAGCGCGAAACACACCGCCGTCAACGTATAGCGAATCTTCCACGGAATACGCTGAATCATCGCAAGCAAATGCGGCAGAATCAGCTTCACCCACACCAAGCCGAGTATTCCCCAGAAAAACATGTATTTGCCGGATGTGCGCCCATCAATCGACAGCCATTGACCCGTGTAATCCCACGCGCGAATACCGAACGCAACCTCCATGAACCAGCTGGTGAAATATTCGAACGCGCCGCCAATCACCGCGCTGGCGCAGAAGATCAGCATCCAATTCGACCGCCACAAGTGGTTGAGCAATACCGTCAGGATCACCGCGCCAAAGCCGTAGATCGGCGAGAACGGCCCCCACAAAAAATCCGGCGCGATCCTGCCATTCGCCGAACAGCACATAGTGGTATAGCGTCTCCACTACCAGACCGAACACGCATCCGACCACAAACAGCCAAAACAGGTTGAAGAAATCAAGCGAAATATAGCCCTTGCCGGTCAGATCACGGCCGGCCATACCCTTCGAAACAGCCGTCTCATACTCGCTGCGCGCATCCAAACGACGAAGCGCGAACTGCAAACGTCGTTCCTCGCGCAGCGACGGATCAGCCGTGATATGCAACGCAACCAATACAAGCAGCTGCACGGTCGGACTGATCAGATTCACGCCCAAACCCTGCAACGACAACGACAATAGGCCTTCCGCAAGCGTGAGCGGAATCATCAGATACGTCCATTGCGCGATATGCCGACGCTTGTTGAGAATCAGCAGCATGCCGAAAATCGCAAGGCATGCGGTGGAGACCAGCAGCACTGCAGCATGAATAACCGACAGAATAGTGGTGAGATTCAGCGCGCCAAACGCCAGTTTGCCGGAAAGCGCGGCGTGGACTGCATACAGGCAGGAAATCACGATGATCGGCAACGTCACCACGCCTCGATCAACATGACGATGCCGTAAATACGTGCAATCAGCGGCAGCCTGCGGTCAGCAGGATTGCCGTCATCTTCCGCCGATTGCGATTGCGCAATGATGCCGGCCTCTTCGATTGCTGCGATTTCGGTTTCGTCGGCGATGGCCTCGCTCACATCTTCAATCTTGCTCATGCTTGTCCGTCCTTCCCAGAACAACGCTACCAAACCCAATCGCAGTGCGCTACACGAGATGATTGTTTGCGCGCAACGCGCACAACCTGCGATTTCTGCCTGTGCAAGTCACATGTCATCCCGCAATCACAAGATGCGCAGACAGCAGACTCGACTTGCGCAGACACAGAAGGCAAGTTGCGCGGTCTCCAACAGCAAGATTCACAGTCCTGCCGCGGTTTGTCGTGTTTATTTCAGTCATGGACGGAGCGCATTTACGCCTGTGCCCAAATTTGTCCGAGAGCGGGTATTACGATACGGGAGCGTAGCGCTACGAATAACGTATCGCTACGCGCGAACACGGTCGAACATCCATTGGACTGGGGAGACAATGCGCAACGTACTGCAGATTCTGCGTCGTGACCTCAAACGACTCGTCACCGTACCTGCCGCCTGGGTCATCATGATCGGCATAACCATCATTCCGCCGCTGTACGCATGGTTCAACATCTACGGATTCTGGAATCCGTATGGCAATACCCAAGGCATCAAAGTTGCCGTGGCCAACGTCGACAAAGGCACCGACAACGCCCTGCTCGGCAAAATGAACCTCGGCGACCAGATCGAAGACACGCTGAAAGACAACGACCAGCTTGGCTGGGAATTCATGGGCAAGGCCGAAGCGATGGAAGCGGTACAGTCCGGCGACTGCTATGCGGCGATCATCATCCCCTCCGATTTCAGCGAGGATCTCGCCAACGTCGTGACCGACAGCAAGAACCGGCCGACGCTGGAATACTATGTCAACGAAAAATCGAGCCCGATCTCCCCGAAAATCACCGACCAAGGCGCGACCACCGTCGACCGTACCGTCAACAACACCTTCGTCTCCACCGTCAGCGAAGTACTCACTAAAGCCGTGAACTCCGCGAATGACACCATCAACGGCAAAACCAACTCCTTCGTCAACGAAACCACAGCAGAACTCGACAAAACCCAGAAGAACGTAAGCCTCATCCGCTCCACCATCGAAGATCTTGACGCACAGCTCGCCAACGTGCCGCAACAAACGCAATCCGCCCGTCAGGCAATGAACGACGTGCAGCTGGCCGCAGCAAGCGCGGGCAAGGGCCTGGCGAACACCGCCACCGCCATCGGCACCGCACAAAACGGCCTCAATACCTTCACGTCCAACGCCAACACCGCTTTGGAAAACGGTTCCGGCCTGATTTCGCAGGCCGCCAGCGACACCACCACCAGCATCAACAAGGTGACCACGGCCGTCTCGTCCGCAAGCGGCACCGCACAGCAGGCCGTCAGCAACATGCAAAGCGTGACCGACAGCAACGCCCGGCTCATCGAGAAGCTCAAGAACGTCAGCGACAACGCACAGTACCAAGACATCATCAAGAAGCTCGAAGACACCAACAACACGGCCGCCGGCACGCTCAACGACCTCAAAACGTTGAGCGAGAACACGCAATCCACGTCCGACAGCGTGTCCAAACTCGCCACCGACTTCAACACCAGCACGCAAAATTCGCTGAAAAGCATGGGAGATGCCCGCAACACGTTGAATTCCGGTGCGCTCCCCCAGCTCAACTCCGGTCTGAGCTCGCTCGCCATGACCGCCGGCACACTGTCCGGCACCGTAACCAGCCAGACCACCGTGGTCAACCAGACCTCCGCCGTGCTCGACCAACTCGACCAGGTGGCGAACGACACCCGCACCACGCTGCAGAACACCGACAAGCAGCTCGAGCAGGTGGAGAACAAGCTCATCACCGTCAGCACCGACCTGAAAGCGCTCGGCAGCGTTGACATGCTGAAAAGCCTGACCGGCGACAGCTCCCTCAACACGGAGAAAATCGCCTCGTTCATGCAGTCCCCCACGGTGATCGACACGAAAAACGTGTATCCGATGAACTCCTACGGTTCCGGCATGGCTCCGCTCATGACCAACCTGGCCCTGTGGGTGGGCGCGTTCGCCTTCGTGGTGATCTTCAAGGTGGAGGTCGACGATGAAGGCCTCGAAGACCTCGACTTGACCACTTCCGAAAAATATTTCGCCCGCTACATGCTGCTCGGCATCATGGGCGCCATCCAAGGCGCGATCACCACCATCGGCAACCTCATCATCGGCGTGCAGACGGTGAACGCGCCGCTGTACATACTTACCGGCGTCATCACGTCGCTGGTATATCTGAGCATCACCTTCGCGCTGTCGACCTCGTTCATGCATATTGGCAAGGGACTGTGCGTCGCGCTGATCATCGTGCAGATTCCGGGCGCTTCCGGCCTGTATCCGATTGAGATGATGCCGAAATTCTTCCGCATGGTCTACCCGTTCGTACCATTCAGTTATTCGATTGACGCGTTCCGTGAGACGATTGCCGGCTTCTACGACGGGCATTGGCTCAAGTCGATTGGCGCGCTACTGATGTTCGCCGTGGTCGCGTTCTTCATCGGACTTGCGATTCGCCCGCTGCTGGTCAATCTCAACCGCCTGTTCGCCCGTCAGATCAAGGAAAGCGACATGATCATCGGCGAGGAGGTACAGCTTCCGGAACGCGGCTACAACGTGTCCCAGGCCATTCAAGTGCTCGCCGATAAGGGCGGCTACCGTGAGGCGATCGAGGAACGTGCGAGCCGCTTCGCCGAACTGTATCCGAAGCTCAAGCGTGGCGCGCTGGTTGCCGGTTTCATTGTGCCGGTGATTCTGGTGCTGATCTTCTCCTTCACCAACGGCGAGAAGATCGTGGTGCTTGCCACCTGGATCATCTGGGTGCTGCTCATCATCGGATTCCTGATGGTCATCGAATATATGCGTTTCAGCCTGCAACGCCAGGTGGAACTCGGCAGCCTCAGCGACGAAGCGATTCGCGAACAACTGGTGGAACGCCAAGCTGCAAGGCTGCGCCGCAAGAAGCGTGCGCAACAAATCAGGCGAGACAAGCTGATGCGCAAGGCACAACGAAGAAAACACGAAACCAAACAGGCGATCGCCAACGTCGCAGACACCAGCCAAGCCGATGCCGACGGCATCGCAACACTGGTACAGGCCATGAACGCGACCGGCAACACCGGCACAGCGAGCAACACCAATCCCAACGGTAACAGCGAAAGGAGCAACGCATGAAAAACATCTGGAAACTGTTCGTCGGCGACGTTCGACGCCTGACCAGCAACATCGTCTCCATCATCATCGTCATCGGACTGGTGGTGATTCCTGGCCTGTTCTCCTGGTTCAACGTGAGCGCAAGCTGGGATCCATTCGCCAACACCGGCAATCTGAAATTCGCCGTCGCCAACGACGATGAAGGCTACAAGTCCGATCTCATTCCCGTGAAGATCAGTATCGGCGATCAGGTGGTCAACACCTTGCGCGCCAACGACAGATGGACTGGACCTTCACCACCAAAAAAGAGCATCGACGGCACCAATCGCAACATACTATGCAGCAGTGGTGATTCCGAAGGATTTCAGCACCCGCATGATGACATTCTTCACCGCGGACGGCGACCATGCCACACTCACCTACTACAACAACGAGAAGAAGAACGCACTCGCTCCGAAGATCACCGGCCAGGGAGCCGACACCGTGGCAGCACAGATCAACGAAATGTTCTCCGCAACGTTGACGAGCACCGCGCTCAACATCGCCTCGCAGCTGGCCGATGAGCTTGACAAACCGAAATCGCAGGCCACGCTCACCAACTTCAGCAACAATATGAACAACTTCGCGAACACGCTGAACGACACGTCATCCGCGTTGACCACGTTCAGCTCGCTGACGTTGAGCGCGCAGAACCTGCTCGACAGCTCCAACAGCCTGCTTTCCAACGTGAGCGGCAGCGCGAAGAACGCCGTCAACGAGCTCAAACAGTCGAAGAACGGCATCAACGATCTGACCGGAGCCGTCAAAACCAGCACGAATGCGCTCAGCACCGCGTTGAGCAGCTCGTCGAACAGTTTCGGCGCTGTCTCCACCGATATTGACAGCGTATTCAACAATGCGGGCACCCAAGCCGGCAATACGGCCACCGCCCTGCGCAATCAGGCTGCGAACGTATCCAAGCAGGCGCAAGGCTATCAGAACATCTACGATGCCCTCGACGAGCTCAGCAACAACAATCTGGTGCCGGAAGTCGCGAAAATCGCCATCAATCATCTCAAAACCAACGTGGGCGCGACCATTACGCAACTCAACGATCTAGCGAACTCACTCAACACCAGCGCCGACAATATCGACGCGAAAGTGAGCGACACCACAGCCGACCGCGAGCGCGTGAGCCAGCTTGCCCAGCAGGCGAAGGCCTCCATCGACGGCATCAAAACCGATTTCGACAGCCAGCTCAAGCCGCAGCTCAACGACATTTCCGATTCGATCAGCAGCACGGCCATCGCACTGAGCAGCACGGCCACCAATCTGAAGGGCGCGTTGGGAGATCTCAACAGCACCACGAAGTCGGCAGGCAAGCAGCTGACCAATATTCGCACGGTGTTGGATTCCACCGCCGAAAGCCTCACTAAGGCGAGCACCGCGCTGTCTTCGTTCAATGGCACGCTTTCCGACGCGCTGAACAGCGGCAATATGGACACCGTCAAGGACGTGCTCGGCAACAACACCGATTCGCTGGCGGCGGCTCTTGCAGCTCCCGTCCAGGTGAAGCGCACGGCTGTGTTCCCTGTGGAGAATTTCGGCTCGCAATTGGCTCCGTTCTACACGATTCTGCCGTTGTTCGTGGGATCGCTGCTTATGGCCGTAACACTCAAGACCACGGTGTCGCGCAAGAATCGTGAGGAGCTCGACAATCCGAAGCCGCATCAGCTGTTCCTCGGCCATTATGGCGTGTTCGCCGTGATCGCACTGTTGCAGAGCACGTTCTCGCTGGGCGGCGGCCTGCTGTTCCTGCACATTCAGGCGGTGCACCCGTGGCTGTTCATGTTGACCGGCTGGGTAGCCTCCCTCGTGTTCTCGTTCTTCACCTACACGATGGTGGCGAGCTTCGGCAACGTGGGCAAGGCCATTGGCGTGCTGACGCTGGTGTTGCAGATTTCCGGCGCGAACGGCGCGTATCCGCTTGCCGTGCTGCCGAAGATCATCAGCGATATCAGCCCGTTCCTGCCAGCCACGCATGCGATTACGGCATTGCGTGCGGCCATTGCCGGTATTTACAACAATGATTATTGGCATGCGATCGGTTCGCTGTTGCTGTTCCTGATTCCGCTGCTGCTGATTGGCTTGCTGCTGCGTATTCCGCTGGTCAAATTCAATAAGTGGTATGTGGCGAAGGTGGAAAGCACCAAGGTGGTCGCATGATTACCGGAGTGCATGAGGCGGTTTCCGAAGCCGTTTCCGATGTGGTTTCCGACGCGGTCAGTGACGTGCATGAGGCCGTTCGCAAGGCGCAGAGCCGCCGCGAGCAGCTTCGCGAGCAAACCGATCATAAGATCATGAAGGCCACGCTTGCGATTGTGATTTCCGATGGTGTCGGTGCGGTGACCATTGAAGAGGTCGCCCGTCGTTCCGGTGTTGCGAAAACCACGATTTACCGTCGCTATAAGAATGCGGACGATCTGTTGCGCCGCGTCAGTTGGAAGTTGCGGGATTGCCGGATTTCAGCGATGTCGAGTTGTCGAAAAACGGTCTGCTGACGATACTGCAACGCATTCAGGGCTGTTTTTTCGACAGTGAGCTTGGTTTGAAAGCCGTCGGTGTGGTGCTTTCTTCCGATAATCCTTCGTTGAATGCGATTGCCGATCAAGTGCTTGTTCCTGCGGAAAAGCGTTTTTCTGAGTTTGTCGATCGCGGCATGAAGGCCGGTGTGTTCCGTAATGGATTGGACCCGCAATTCCTGTTCAGCACGATACTCGGCTCCATGCTCGCCTGTAAGGCGTTGCATGGCGACGCGAGTATTCCTTGGCCTGAGAACATGACGGCTGTTCTGTGGCCCGTTATGGCCGCCTGAAAGGCATTGCAGAGCAGAGTTGCACGTAGAAGTATCTGAAACTCATGAGCGCCCCCCGCTACGGCCTTTAATCACTCTTTGGGTGAGGCTGTAGCCGGGGCGCTCATTGTACGTTTGCAGACTTTTCGCCGCTACTGGACCTACTGGATCGACGCTTCCTGACGGGCCACGTCCAACGCCTTGTTGAACGCTTCCGACGTCCAGCTGGCACCGGCCACCTTGTCTACCTTGAGGTCTTTGAGCGGCTTGCCGTCCACCACGCCGTTGATGGCTTCGGCGAACGCATTCTGGTGCTTTTTGGAGATGGACGTGAACGGATGCCCGATAACCTCCACATTGGTGACGGTCTGATCTTTGACCGTCACATGCACGTCGATGGTGTCTTCGCCCACCGGCCCGTACTGGCCGTTGATCGAGTAGGTACCGTCGGCATAGTTGCCGGTGTCTTGCTTGTCGGATGTAGTGCTGTTCGGATCGTCGGCATGGTTTTTGTCGTCCGAATCCGCAGAATCGCCGGAGTCGGTGGCGCTACCGCTGTTCTTCGAATTTTCTTCCTGCGATTGCACGCTTTCGCCGGAATTTCCGGCATATTCATCGTCCATCGGTGTCGCCGTGGGTTCGCCGCACGCCGACAGCAGCGCAAGGCTTGCCGCAGACAGTGCGATCACTTTGATCGCATTCGATGATTCGTTGCTCATGTTCGCTCCGTACGATTCGTCAGTGCTATGGCTTGGATTGTTCGGCTGATTTCAGCTTATTCCTCACCGCCGGTTTTCGCGGCTTTGGTCGGATCGGCGAAGCTGATGGCCGTCTCGCCATTCTGTGCGCCTTCCGTAGTGGAACCGGTGTATGCCGGCTTGCCACCCGCCTGCTCATAGACCTTCCGTGCGGCCTCATCATTCCACTTCTCACCGACGAGCACGCCATGGTTGAGCATGATCTCGCGCTGGGCACAAGATGCGACGAGCGCATCATGGGTCACAACGATGATGGTAGTGCCCTGCTCGTGCAGCTGACGGAACAGGTCAAGCACGATTTTCTCGTTCTTCTCATCCAATTGCCGGTCGGTTCGTCCGCAAGAATCAGTTTCGGACAGTTGATGAGCGCACGTGCGATGCACACACGCTGCTGTTCGCCGCCGGAAAGCTGTCCGGGCAGATGGTGGGCACGCTCCTTCAGACCGACGCGCTCCAATGCTTCCAACGCCTGCTGCTCGTTGACTACGGAATGGTAGTACTGTGCCACCATCACGTTTTTCCACAGCCGTCAGATGCGGTACCAGATAGAACTTCTGGAACACCAATCCGATCATGTTCTTACGCACGTCGGCAAGCTGCTTGGCGTTCAAATCCTCCAACTTGCGGCCTTCCAGCATGACGGAACCCTTTGAAGGCGTGTCCATGCAGCCAATCATGTTCATCAGCGTGGTTTTGCCGGAACCCGACGAACCGACAATCGCAAGCCATTCACCTTGCGGAACGGTCAAAGTCAAATCGTCGACGGCACGCAAATCGCCGTAAATCTTGGAAATATGATCCAATTCAAGCAACGTATTCAACGTATGTTCGGAACTCATGATTATTCCTCCCTCAAAACGATGGCGGGGTCGATACGGGTTGCGCGGCGAACCGGCGGGATGGATGCGATGACGGCGATGAGCACGCTCAACAGCAGCGAAGCGACGCCCAACAGCCAGTTGAAGCCAATGGCACGTTCGAATACGGATACGCACAGCACGCGGGCCAGCAGGTAGCCGATGGCAGTGCCGATCAGGCCGCCAATCAGTCCGTAGATGGCGGATTCCACATAGAATTCGATGCCGATGGCGCGCGAGGATGCGCCTAACGCCTTGCGCAAGCCGATTCGTTGCGTCGCTGAGACACGATGGAACTGATGGTGGTGTCCACGCCCACAAACGTCAGCACGAGCACGACCAGCGACACGATCCAGAACAGGGTTTGCAGCATGGCGATGATACGAGTGTCGGATGAGGTGATTTTGGTGACGGTCTGCGCTTTCACGCCGGTCGACGGATTCGCGTTGATCGATTTGACGACATCGTTGAGTTCGCTGCCTACCGCATTGACGGAATATTCGATCACGTCCGCTCCGCGTTTGAAACCGGCCAGTTTGGCCACGTCAGCGTTGACCGCGTAGACGATTTCGTCTTCGCTGCCGCCCGTATCGACGATGCCTCCGACACGGAATTCAGTGCCGGTGTTTTCCATAATGTCGGACGAAACGCGGCCGTTTTCTTTGGCTTGCGCTTCGGTTTGGCTAAGAGCGCCGGAATCCTGCGCATCGTCGGATGCGCGGTAGCCGATGGTTACGGTCGAACCGATGGAGACACCGAGCGCGTCTGCCACGTCACGGCCGAGCATCACGTTGCCTTCGCTAGGCCAATCGCCAGTCACGTTCCAATGATGGTTGAGCGCCTTCACGTCTTTTGGTTGTGATGCCAGCCAGCGTGTATGGCGCAGAATTGATGCGCACGCTTTCATACCGGTAAGCGGCGGAACGGGCGCTGTACGAGCCTTTCACCATCTGGTTCAACGCTTTGACGGTATCGGTGTCGATGCCGTGGGACTTTTCGGCTGATTCGGACGGCGTGACGATAAGATTCGCGCCATACGCACGCATTTCCTCGTTCATCTGCTGTGGAACGGCAATACACGTCGCCGCAAGGCAGAACAGCGTGGCAGCGCCCACCATGGAGGCGATCACGGCCATAACGGCCCGCGAACGACGGCGGAACACCGCGCCCCACAGCATGGTGAAGAACATCTTGCGATTAGTCATCTCATGCCCCTTACGGACTGTCTTGAACTCACCTACCATGCAACACCTCCGCAGACGAACAGCACAGTGTGCCGTTCGTGACCGAGGCCGCAGCCGCGGCCGAGTTTACGGAACTCAAGTTGACATCAGCGGCCATGCAACACCTCCGCAGGTTTGAGTCCCAGAATCGAACGGATCGACGAGAACGAGGCGATCAGCACGGTAAGCGTCAGCAGCACAAACACCAGCACAAACACCATCGGACGCATCGTAATGCCGGAACCGAATACCACATGTCCCACAATCTGCGCAACACCGGAACCCAACAGCGCACCGACAATCGCACCAACCAACGAAATCACAGCCGTCTCAGCGAGCATCAGGCGAGAAACCGCGCCATCGGTGGCACCAATCGCCTTCAGCAACGCCAATTCTGAACCGCGCTCACCAATCGAGGCGGCCATCAGATTCGCCACTGCAATAGCGGCCGCAACCAGCGAAAGCACGGTCATCAGCACCATCACCGCCTGCGTTTTCTGCAGCACATCGCCCTGTAATGCGGCCACCTGACGCACCTGCTTGGCTACGGAACCGGGAATGACCTCTTCGATCTGATAGGCGATGGACGAAGGGTACGCGGTGCAATACCATGTTTCCCACTCATCTTGCGTGAGCGCATTCGGATTCTTCGACGCCTTACGCGCCAAATCATTGTCTGGCGTGGTCAGAGCCTTGACTTCGATCTTGTCGATGGAATCAGGCAGATTCGCAAGCACCTGCGCGGTGGATGACGGAATGTACATCGCATTGTTGTCGCTATCGCCGGAATCGTAAATGCCGGTGATGGTGATCCGCTGCTTGTTGCGGCTGCCGTCGGCGGTGGTTTTGTAGAGGGTTACGGTATCTCCCTTGGTCACGCCGAGTTTGGATGCGAGCGTGGTGCCGATCAGGCCTTGCGCGCTATCGTCTTTCGGCCAGGAGCCGTCAAGCTTCCACCACGAACGCATGCCGTTCATGCCCGCCACCGTGGATTCACCGGAATCCATATGCAGGGTCTTGGCGAACCATGTGCCCACGATCGGCACGCCGGAAGCCTTGCAGGAGCTGGAATCCACCGATTCGGACGCGCAGTTCACGTCAGCATGGATATTAAGTTCGGGGGCAAAATTCGTGATGTTGACGCCCAGAAGATGGTTTTGATCTTCGGTGCGTCCGATTCCTTCAGAAATGTGGTCGGATCGGATTCGGAAGTGCCGGAAGCGTTGCTATTCGCGTCACCCCCCGTGTTGTACAGGTCGTTGACGACGGCATCGGCCTTGGGCTGCACGGTGATGTTGGAACCGTACGTCGACAGTTCCGCGTTCAGCTTGTCTCCAACGTCGAACACCACACCCAGCATGGCCACGCTGACCGTGGCCGACAGGCACACGGTGACCGCGATCAGCAGTCTGCGTTTGAACTGCCTGCTGAACGAGCGGAAAATCATTCGAAAAAAGAACATGACTACCTCTTTCCGCTCACTGGAAATGCGTCGACAATGCGTCGAGCGTCGAAGTTTGAATTACGATTTGCCGGATTCAACCTGATAATCGAACGGCACAGGATTGCAGCCGCCCTTGAATCCGATAGTGGCGAGGTTGATGGCGACATCGCACTTCTTGCAGATGATCTTGCCATCCTTCTCGTAATAGCCCGCGTCACCGCAGTTATCGCATGCGTCAAGACCGACACCGTACGCTCCACCATTCTTTTTGATGATGATGAAACGCATTACCGTGCCATCTTTCGCCTTGTATTGGAAGCGATGCAGGTGACCGTCGTTGATCTGACTGAATTTGATGGTGGCCACGCCGTCGCTCAGCGAATAATCCTCAGGCGGAGACAGCGTAATGACCTTCTTCGTTTGCGCCACACCATACGTGAGCGCGAACGTGATGCCGATCATCGCAACAAGACTCCATGCGCCGGCCGCCTTCGCACGGCGACGGAACGCGATATGCGATCGCACAATGGCCTCGTTTGCGCCTTCCGGCTTGATTTTGAAGCCCATCACAATGCTGGCGACCACCGGAATGATGAACACCAACACCATGGCAATGACCATATGACGCTGATGATTGATGCACCACACCAACGCCAGGAACGCTTCCGTAGGGAAATGAACGATGCGCTTGGACTGCAGAATCTGCGCAAGATCAGTGAAATGCGAGACAAACAGCAGCGCAATCAGCAGCAGCACGGCCGTGGTGAACGACCAACGAATCGCAGTGGAACGCATCGTACGGAAAATCAACGCTGCAACAATCGCAGTGGCCGCACCCAATACGAAACCAAGCGCACGAAGCAGCATATCCGAAGTGAAGATCGGATCTCCTGGCTCCACGAAAATCGTCAAACGCAAAATAACATCAGGCAACGCACGGAAGGTGGTGGAGGCAATCGCAAGAGCGCCAATCGCATTCGCAATATCGAGCAACGCGCGATGATCATGCCAATTCGTAGTGATGCGACGTGCGAACAGCACAACAACGAACACTGCGATATCGAAAATCACACAACACCACAACGTGGGGTAATTGACGAACGTACGCTGATTGATCATCGCGGATGCACGCAACGCGGCGAACACAATGCACCCGCGAATCCAATAATGAAGCCCGCAAGACGCCAGTACGCGCTCAACGGCTTGTCACGCCCCTCACCGACCGTGAGCATCACGTTCAGCGCCATAATCAGCAAAGCCGGTGCCAGCGTTCCCTGCAACACCGTGACGTACTGCGTCAGCATCTCACACCTTTCGTTATATATCCCTGTCAAAGCCTAGTGAATTCGGCACACAAAAAGGAACCCCCTTACCAAGATTCCCCCAAAAGCGCGTTATCTCCCAAAAGCGTATCCCCTCAAACGCAAGAGAGCGGTTGCTTGGATGGTTGTTCGACCGTAGGCTCGGCCAACCGGCCTTGAGTGCGTCGAACGACTATCCAGGCAACCGCGAACGCGTACCCATATTCGCGCTACTTGCATACGTTTCGCGATACGTGAACGGCGTTAACCACGAGTTGAATCTCAACATGAATTCAGGCTTACATCCAAACCATTTCGCTTGGCATGCGCCGGAACTCACGTTTCAGATCACCACTCCTGCGGGGTGTAGTTCCACTCCGGGAAAGTGACCTCGAGCGGCTCGGTCCAGAAGCGGCCCTTAACGCCGGTCTCCGGATCAACATGCAGCATCCAACCCTTCTTCTCCGGAGATTCGATCTTCAGCACCGAGCTTGTAGGAACCCGCCTCGTCGAGCTTGACGTTGCGCCGTAGTGCGGGCCGTCGGAAGCGTTCATCTGCATGAAGGTACCGGAACCAACGGTCTCGTTGTTCGCGTTGTTGATGATCTCG
>ENA-OQAL01000117-OQAL01000117.1-human-gut-metagenome-genome-assembly--contig:-NODE-117-length-19707-cov-2.051379_pt1 | contig 19707 bp, 24 predicted proteins | sample MGYA00242491_ERZ504519 | MGnify/ENA primary metagenome ERZ504519 (study PRJEB26092, sample SAMD00036260) | human gut metagenome | host: Homo sapiens | study: EMG produced TPA metagenomics assembly of... | reverse complement strand
AGCCAAAACTTCATATACTCTAAGCACAAGGAGGTTGAGGTTTGGCTATGAACAACAGTTTAGCAGAAGTACACCCAGAGCTTATTACGGAATGGTCGGAGAAGAATTTACCGCTTACACCTGATGACATTACTTTCGGTTCAAATAAAAAGTATGGTGGAGAGGTGCTTGCGGTCACGAATGGGAAACAAGTATAAAGGCTCGTTCCAGTGGCGAGAAATGCCCCATATGCTCCGGTGCGAGAGTGATCGAGGAAATTAACGATTTATGTACATTGAAGCCGGAATTGGCTTCGGAGTGGTCAGAGAAAAATGAAATCAAGCCGACAGAGGTATCTATCGGCTCACACAAGAAAGTGATATGGAAGTGTAAATTAGGACACGAATGGATAGCCACTGTAAAGAGCAGAACCATCAACAAAACAGGCTGTCCGTATTGCTCCCATAATAAAGTTCTTGCCGGATTTAATGACCTTGCAACCCTGTTCCCGGAAGTTGCAAATGAATGGTCGGACAAGAATGAAAAAGAAGCCTACCGAAGTTATGGCGTTTGCAAACAGCAAGGCTTGGTGGAAGTGCAGAACCTGCGGTTATGAATGGAATACGCTTATCTCTACACGTTCAGGCGGCAGTAAATGTCCTTGTTGCAGTGGCTATACATTTATAAAAGGCAGGAATGACCTAAAAAAGTACACACCCACAGATAGCCAAAGAATGGTCAGAGAAAAACTATCCTCTGCAACCGGATGAAGTCAATGCAAAGTCGAGGAAAAAATGTATGGTGGCATTGCAGAAAAATGTGGAAACGAGTGGAAATCAGTTATCAATGCCCGTGTGAAAGGAACGGTTTGCCCTGTCTGTGCAGAGCGAGAAGTGCTTGCCGGATACAATGATTTGGCTACGACAGATAAGCAGCTTTTGACAGAATGGAATTATGAATTAAATAAGTTGAAGCCGACGGAAGTTTCAAGAAATTCAGCAAAGAGAGCATGGTGGCAATGCAGATACGGTCATTCTTGGAGTATGAAGATAAACGAGCGTACTGTTCTCGTAAAAGGGTGCAGAATATGTGAGCAGGAGTATTTGTCATTGTTCCCGGCTCTTGCAATCAGTTATTATGCCAATTTGAAAGGATTGAAAGTTGAACTGGTTCTGATAGGTTATTCGGCATTCCACTTGATGTATATATCCCACTGGAGCAGGTTGCCATTCAAGTGAATACGGACTCGGAGAAGATAGACATACTAAAGAAACATCTCTGTAAACAACGTGGAATCAAACTCATTAAGTTGCCGATGAAGCCAAACGAAGCGGAACCCGATTATGCACAGCGTATCAAAGCGGCATTTCAGAGCGTACATTATATTTATATCTTCCGACACACAGGAAGATGTCAGGATAATAAGGAAAACATTTGAGAACTGGAGGAGCAGCCGATGAGAGAAAAGAAATATCATATTTATCTAACCGATGACGAGCAAAGCAGAGTGATACAGTCGCTTATCAACCTAAAAAATAACTTGATAGCACAAGGCAGATACACTGATGCAGTTGACGATGTCCTTTGCAAGGTGCTGACAGCCAAGAAAAAAGAAAAGTCAAAAATCTAATATATCTAAACACACAAAAGACCGCCTACACCTTTATAATGTAAGCGGTCTTTAATTATGCTTCGTGAAACTGAAATTTTACGGTAGTTAATTCAATTTCAAACGAAGAATTATTACCTGTTTCTTCTTCTCTGCAACCTTCATAGATACTTTGTAACAAAAGAAAGTTTCTTCCCTAACATCTTCAATGCTTCTGGAAAGAATGTCTTTTCTTCCAATAATTCCATACTACATTTGTTTTTGCAAATTCTTTGCTATCGTTAATACCAAAATACATAATAGCACTTGCATTTCCTGTACGTTTGATAAACCAGTTCGTAAACTTTAATCCACTCTCACTTGTAGCGTCAAACAACATCTCACCTTTTGGAAATGCTTTTCCACACCCCTTAATAAATGCTATGATTTCTTCTTCATGGAAATATTGGAACACACCTGACACAATTAGCAGTGTAGGAAGCGAATTGTCTATTTCCTTTACCCATTCCAATTTAAACATATCGCCTGCAATGAGCGTTTCATTTTTTCGCTGACCAAATACTTTTTTTCTTGCCTCTATTACTTCTGGCAAATCAGTCTCATACCAATGTACAGTTCTGTTTTCAATCTTATCACTTAAACGGTCATAAGCAGTCTCTAATCCTGCACCAAGATATACAATATTACTTTCTGCGTAACTTTTTGCAAACGCAATAACTGTTTTGTCCATATTGTAATAACGTGCTACCGATGCCATATTGCTATATTCAGAAGAACCTTTATCTACACCTTGTGGTAAATACTTCTCCAACTCAAGAGCCTTTTTCATCCATAAAATATTCTGAAATTTAGAGATATTGATTCTTGCCAACTAACGGAACAAATTAACGTATTTGCAACACCATCAAATTTATTCATAATCTACCTCTTTCTTTAGTTAGTTTTTGCTGACCAATCTAACATATGAAGTTTATTTTGTAAAGTATCTATCACTTAGAAAAATTCAAATTTAATAATTAGTTTTTTCGCAATCAAAACTCCAACAGGAGCTAAACCGCCATCCACCAAATTCACTTTGACGACTGTAAAGCCATAATCCGCAATAAACTCACAAAAATTTTCCTTGTTCCATTCTTTGTATGCTTTAAATCCTGTAATAGACATCAATCGCTTTCGTAACCACTTGATTTTTCTCTGCCCATAAGAAGGTTGGTGCGTACAAAATACCATCTTTTTTTAATACTCTACGAATTTTCCTGCATTGCTTTTTCAGGCTCTGGCATAATGTGCAGTGCATTTGAAATTACTACACAATCAAAAATTTTTCATTCTCATATGAAAGTGCCGTTGCATCGGCTACGCAAAAACTAAGTTTTTCTGTTGTACCTCTCCTTTTCGCTTGCTTAATCATATTTTCCGAAAAATCGGTTGCCGTCCAGCTATTAGTACAATCAGACAATGGGAAAGATAGCTGCCCTGTTCCACAAGCTAATTCTAATACATTCATATCAGATTTGAGATAATCTCTAATATATCCGCAGATTGCATTATAAAATTTCTTATCTGACTCCATCAAAGGTGCATATATTTTTGCAAGTCGTTGCCAATAACCCTTGTTTGCCTTGTCTTTCATATCAAAATCTCCATTTATTCAATAATACAACTTCAAATATTCCTCTGTGTTTTATTATACATCATAAATGTTAAAATTTCTACCCGACGTCTATTGACCTTGATTGTGAGGAAAATAGGCGGCTTTTTTTGTCGCCTAAAAATTTTTTTTGAAATTTTTTTCGGAAAAGCAGCGATTTTGGGTGTCCAAAATGAAGCCTTTTGTGCAATGAGTGAAGGGGTTAATTCCTGAGTGATGAAAACGGGAAGCCTTTTCAATTGTTCTTTGACAATTGAATACACAGGTCGTTAAGACTTTAATTCTGATGATAGCCACTTTAGCAGGTACGCCGAAACTTCTGAAAATTTCAGAACAGCGAGAACTCCTGCTATGAGTATCGGATTGCAACCGATATGGCGATGACGGTCAGAAAGATAATGATACTTCTCTACGGAGCTGGCGGAGTACCCGGCAGAGGTTAGATTCCTATGATACAGATAAGCAGTCTGTTCCTTAACGACTTCCCGAAAGCGATATGCTTGGCAAGGGATATTGAGAATAAATATTGCCACACCGTTTAGGAAATGAAACGGTCAAGTACATAGTCATATTTTATTGGCTATGAATAAATTGAAAGGAGGACGCAAGGGGGTGTCAAACTGCAAAAACGATTGCCATATGCAATCAAAAAAGGCGGAGTCGGAAAGACAACGACAACGGTTAATCTTGGTGTTGGTCTTGCAATGCAGGGTAAGAAAGTGTTGCTCATAGACGCAGACCCACAGGGAGATTTAACTACTTGTCTCGGTTGGAGAGATACAGACAACTTGGGTATCACGCTTGCAACGAAACTTACAGATGTGATTAGTGAAACGATGAATGACCCGACAGACGGTATTCTGCACCACGAGGAAGGTGTTGACCTTTTACCGGCGAACCTTGAACTTTCGGCGATGGAATATAACCTGATGAACGCTATGAGCAGAGAAACCACTTTGAGGAATTATTTGAGTCAGGTCAAAGACAGATACGATTTTGTCTTGATTGACTGTATGCCTTCTCTGAGTATGGTAACACTCAATGCTCTATCTGCGGCAGACAGCGTGATTATTCCGGTGCAGGCACAGTATTTGCCGGCTAAAGGTATGACCCAGCTTGTGCAGACCATTTCAAAAGTCAAGAAGTATATCAATCAGGATATTAAGATAGACGGTATGCTTCTTACTTTGGTGGATAACCGCACAAACCTCGCCAAAAGTACGGTGGAAGCGTTGCGGGAGAATTTCGGAAATCAGATTAAGCTGTATCGCACATCTATTCCGATTGCTGTAAAAGCCGCAGAAACTTCTTCCAAAGGAAGAGCATTTTTGCTTATGAGCCAAAACAGTACGGTGTCTAAGGCATACACCGAATTTACGAAGGAGGTGTTAGCTGATGGCAGGAAGAAAGAGCGACTTCACTCTCACGAAGCTCGATGATTTATTTACCACGCAGGCACAGAGAGATGAAGAACAGCTTTCAAAATCCGAGATATTCCATTGGAGCTGATTGATGATTTTCCCGACCACCCGTTTAAGGTCAGGGACGATGAAGATATGATGCAGCTTGTGGAGAGTGTCAAGGAAAGAGGGGTTATTACTCCGGCAACGGTAAGGCAGAAAGAGGACGGCAGATATGAACTTGTTTCAGGACACAGACGAAAGCGAGCTTGTGAACTGGCAGGATTTGAAACCCTGAGAAGTGAGATTGTAGACCTGAACAGAGATGAAGCGACCATTTTAATGGTTGAAAGTAATTTCCAGAGGTCAGAGATATTGCCGAGTGAAAAAGCCTTTGCGTATAAAATGCGTTTGGAAGCATGAAAAGACAAGCAGGCAGACCAAGAAAAGAAAATGTGTCCCCAGTGGGGACGAATTTACGAACCGATGAACAAATTGCACAGGAAACAGGGGACAGCAGAAATCAGATACACCGATATGTGCGTCTGACAAACCTTGTTCCCGAACTGCTTGAATTTGTTGACGAGGGGCGTATTAAAATGCGTCCTGCCGTAGAACTTTCTTATCTCGATGAAGATTGCCAGCGTGATGTGGTTGACGAAATCGACCTGAATGACGCTACCCCGTCACACGACCAGACAATCCGTATGCGAAAGTTATTCAACGAGGGCAACCTTACAACCGAAGCAATCCACGCTGTTATGTCTGAGGAAAAGCCGAACCAAAAGGAAAAAATCGTGTTGAGGGGCGACAGAGTCAAGACAGCTTATCCCGAAAAACATTCCCGTCAGTCAGACGGAGGATTTTGTCTGCAAAGCATTGGAGCATTACAACAAGTTCTTGCGTAATCGTGCAGAGCGTGACAGCAGATAGCCTGTTTTACAGTTCCCCTTTCTCACACTCTAACCCCTTAGTTATACTTTTACCTACCGAAAATGATATATACTATCTCACTTGAATATAACTATCTCAAAGTATATGTCTATCTCTAAGGGGCAATCGCACAGTATGAACGGACTGGAGGTGTATGGTAAAATGAAAAATTAACGAAAAATCCGCATTTGTTTTTCGGCAGGTAAATCTTGTCGTAAGAGAAAATCCACAAAGGCACATCGTAGAGATACGGTGTGTTTTTCAATTTTTACAGGAGGAAACGCAATGATAAAGTCAAAATTCAAAAGAGTCACGTCGCTTTTCTTGGCGACCCTTATGTGTGTGACCACTTTTGCAGGCATTGGCTCGACAACAGCATATGCTGCTTCGGGAGAAAAAGCCGATGTTTATATGGTCGATTTCCCTCGTGATGGCGATGCTAATTACGATGGGGTATGGGGACACAGCAATTTGACCTTGAAAAATGGTTGGCATACCGGACGTTCCAATTTTACCAATCTTAAGGCTATTGGCTCATACTCAGGCAATGTTGCTTATTGTATTGAGCCGGGAATTTCGCTCAAGGTCGGTCAGACAATGAATAAGTATGACGAAAATTATTTTAATAACCTTGCAGCCAATGGGGTTATTTCCGGAGATGAAATCCGTCTTTTTGTTGGTCGTATTTTACAGTATGGCTATCGTGGGACAATCTCGACTTCTTGGAGGTCACAGAATGAAGCGGCAGCAAACAGCATTGCACAGGCTTATGCTACACAGCTTCTTATCTGGGAAACTGTTATCGGAGAGCGTGATGCGAACTTCAATCATGTAGCAGCCAGTGGTTGCAGCAATGTGAAAGATGTCATCAATGCAAAGCATCCGCTCCGCAATAAGATTTTCAGTTATTACAACAGTATGGTGCAGAGTGTACAGAACCATGCGACCATACCGAGCTTTTGTAATAAATCGTCTGGTTCGGCAAAGACAATAGAACTTGAGTGGAACGGAAGTAAGTACACAACTACTCTGACAGACTCCAATAATGTGCTGTCTAAATATAATTTCAAGGCAAGTATCAGTGGAGTGAGCTTTTCAGTGAATGGTAACAAACTTACTGTTTCTATGGATACTGCACCGAGTAAGGAATTTACCATTACCGCAACGAAGAAAAATGCAGTACGAAGAGGTGTGGTTGTATGGTCAGAGGGTAAACACGGTCAGAACTCCAGTGTGCAGGATGTTGTCAGCTATGCTCAGGAAGTAAGCGACAGTATCAACGGTTATGTGAAGATGAAAGTCAGCTATGGTTCTTGTCAGATTGTAAAGACTAGTGAGGACGGTAAAGTTGACGGTATTAACTTCACAATTACCGGAAACGGTATCAATCAGACAGTTACAACAGCTAATGGCGGTAAGTTCCAGATTGATAATCTTATGCCGGGTATCTATACTGTAACAGAGCAGGCATACGATAAGTACGAGCCGCAGGAAACACATAGAGTTACTGTTGTAGCAGGACAGATTGCAAAGGTCACTTTCAATAACAAATTGAAGCGTGGCGACCTTCAGGTAGTGAAGTCCTCAGAAGATAACCTTGTTGAAGGTGTGAAGTTCCATCTTTTCGGTACTTCTCTTTCCGGTGATGCTGTTGACCAGTATGCAGTTACAGACAAAAACGGTGTGGCAACTTTCAAAGATGTGCTTATCAGTGGTTCTGAACCATATACACTTGAAGAAGTAGACACAGCTATCCGTTATGTCGTACCGAAAAATCAGACTGTACCAGTGAAGTGGAAAGAAGTAACCACAAGAAACTTCAATAACATTTTGAAGAAATTTACTGTAACAGTCACAAAGAGCGACGCTGAGAAAGGCGAAGCACAGGGCAATGCCAAACTTTCGGGAGCAGTTTATGGTATCTATAAGGGCGAAACGCTTGTAGATAAGTATGTTACTGATGAAAACGGTCAGTTCACTACTAAAGAATATGTTTGTGATACCGACTGGACAATCCGAGAAATTACACCGTCAGAGGGATATTTGCTTGATAAGACTATCCATGAAGTAGGTGCAGACCCGAAACTTTATGAGGTGGAACACAACCTTACTTCCAATGATGTAACCGAGCAGGTAATCAAAGGCAATGTGGCTATCATCAAACATACCGATGACGGAGAAACAAAGATTGAAACACCTGAAAAGGGTGCTTCCTTTGAGATTTACCTGAAATCTGCCGGAAGCTATGACGCAGCCAATAAAGACGAGAGAGATACTATCGTATGCGATGAAAATGGCTTCGGTCAGACAAAAGATATGCCGTATGGTATTTATACCGTACACCAGACTTCCGGTTGGGAAGGCAGAGAGATGATGGACGATTTTGATGTGTTCATTTCACAGAACGCACAGACCTACCGTTATCTTATCAATAACCGTAACTTTGAGAGCTTTGTCAATGTAGTCAAGGTGGACGCAGAAAGCGGAAAGAGTATTCCGTATGCAGGAGCAGGATTTAAGATTTACGACCCGCAGGTAATCAGGTCAAAATGACCTTTACTTATCCGACACCCGACCACGATTGATGTGTTCTATACCGATGCAAATGGTTCTCTTGTCACACCTGAGAAACTGGATTACGGCAAGGGGTATTCTATCGTAGAGGTACAAGCTCCATACGGATATGTACTTGATGATACTCCGGTATATTTTGATATTACCGAAGAAAATTCCACAGAGGAAGGCGGCGTAACTGTTGTGAAAGTCAATAAACCGAATATGGCACAGAAAGGTACTATCAGGTTGAAAAGACCGGAGAAGTATTTTAGTGGTGTCAATGTAAGTGGTTCTGAGGACAGTGATGTTATCTATCAGCCTGTTTATGAAGTGGCAGGACTTGAGGGTGCAGTTTATGAAGTCCGTGCTGCGGAAGATATTAGTACACCGGACGGTACACTCCGCTATTCAAAGGGCGAAGTGGTAGATACTATCACAACAAGCTCCGATGGATTTGTTAAGAGCAAAGAACTTTATCTCGGAAAATACGAGGTCAAGGAAATTACCGCACCTTATGGAATGGTAATCAGTGGCGAAACACATACGGTTGAGCTTACTTATGCAGGTCAGAATATCTCTGTTACCGAAACTTCCACATCATTCTATAACGAAAGACAGAAAGTTCAGGTAAGCCTTGCAAAAGCCATTGAAAAGGATAAGACATTTGGTATTGGCGACAACGGAGAAATCAAAAATATCAGCTTTGGTCTTTATGCCGCAGAAGATATTGTATCTGCAAGCGGTACCGTTATTCCGGCTGATGGACTGATTGAGATTGTCAGCGTAAATGAAAATGGAACTGCTGTTATGAAGTCAGACCTTCCGTTTGGCAAATACTATGTCAAGGAGATTGCAACCGATGAGCATTATGTTCTCTCTGATACGAAATATCCGGTTGTGTTTGAATATGCAGGTCAGGATACCGCAACAGTTGAAATCAAAGTGAATGATGGAAAAGAAATCAAGAATGAACTTATCTATGGTTCTGTATCAGGTAAGAAGATTGACGAGAATGGAGAAGCACTTGAGGGTGCTGTTATCGGTATCTTCAAAGCCGAAGAAACAGAATTTACAAAGGATACTGCACTTATGACGACTACCTCTGCAAAAGACGGTAGTTTTTCTTTTGCAAAAGTTCCTTATGGCAAATGGATTGTAAGAGAAATCGAGCAGCCAAAGGGATTTGTTCTTGATGAAAAAGCGTATGAGGTCAATATCAGCAAAGCCGAGCAGGTAGTTGAAATTGAGATTGTCAATGAGTATGTTCACGGCAATATCAGACTCACGAAGGTGGACGCTGAATATCCAGATAACAAACTTACGGGTGCAACCTTTGAGGTATATAAGGACACCAATGAGAACGGAAAGATTGATGATGGCGATGAACTTATCGGAAATCTTGAAGAAACCGAAACCGGAATTTATGAGATGAAAGAGCTTCTTTACGGAAAATATATTGTCCGTGAAACAAAAGCACCAGAGGGCTTCCTGCTTGATAAGGGAGAATACTCTGTTTTCATTGAGAAAGACGAAACAACTTATTCCGTTGAGAATAAGGCTGGTGTTGGATTTATCAATGAAGCTATGCGTGGAACACTGAAAATCGTCAAGACATCTTCAGATGGTAAGGTTAAAGGTTTTGCGTTCAGAGTAACCGGAGCAAACGGTTATGATATGACATTTGAAACAGATAAGAACGGCGAAATCGTGATTGAGGGACTTCGTATTGGCGAATATACCGTATCAGAAGTGGCAAACAATGCGTCTGCCGCATATATCACACCTGCGACCAGAATGTTACTATCAAACTTGATGAAACAGCCGTTGTAAAAATGCACAATGAGTTAAGAGATACTCCGAAAACAGGAGATGATACCAATATGAAACTTTGGTATGTCCTTGCCGGACTTTCTGCTGTCGGTATCGCCGTAACTTCTGTTGTTGCACACAAAAAAGAAGAAAAAGGAGGGTAACGAGTAATGGAAGCAAAGACAATTATCGCTATCGCATTAGTCGCCGTTTATTGTCGGCGGCTTTATCTTTCTTCAGGTTAAAAAACCGTAAGAAGTAAGTAACAAGCGAACATTAACCAGTCGGGGCAGAGCGTAAAAACTCTGTCCCTTTAATTTTTGGAGGAACATTATGAAACAACAGAAAACGGTGGAGAGCCGAGTGCTTGAAATCTTAAAGGAATGCCCGATGTCGAGGTATGATGATATGCTTCTCATTCTGCATTATTACAACCAATACGGATATATACCTGCCGGAAATCTTCCGCTTGAGGATATTGTATTTAATTACCGAGCATACGGACTTCCTTGTTTTGAAACCATACGCAGGGCAAGGCAGAGAGTACAGTCCCTTTTTCCTGAGTATTCACGTAATCCGCAGAAAGAAGAACAGAGCGGCAGTATTTCTATTGTAATCAACATTAGCTAAGGAGGTATTTTCGTGAAAGACAAAGCAACTTTTCAGAATAAGGTCAAGGTGCTGAATAAACTCTTTGACTCCGGTTGTGATACGGAGAAAAAGTTGCAGCAGCTTGATATGGAAGCAATCCTGAAAATCCCGAATATCACGATTCCTGATATGGGTGTGATTATGGAGCTTCAGAAGAATACAAAGTCCGGTAAACTCTTTTCGTATTTGGGCGGCGGTTCTGATGAAGCAACAAAAATGAGAGGTAAGGAAAATGAAGCAACAGGAGAATAGAGCAGAGCCGCAGGAAAAGCAAATTCGATTTATAGACAGTCATTACAACTTAAAATTCTATATTCCCGATGGTGGAAAAATCAGGATTACTTTTCGTGATGGACACACAGCAGACAGAGTGTGCAAGTATATTGATGACTACCATTGTATGTCGGAAATTGCTGCTATCATATATGCGAGTTTGCTGAAAAAATGGAGCTTAGTGGAAGCAAAGTTGAACCTATCAATCAATCCGAACCGTCAAAAAACAAGACCAGAAACAGAGAAAAACAGCGATAAGGAGGTGCAAGAGTAATGGCACGAAAATATGACCTTATTTCTGAGCTTTACAACCGCACCTGCAAAACGGTTGTGTCAAATCCTCAGAACTGGCAGGCATTCTTAGCTTCGGCTTGCCGAAATTATAAGTTACGCTATGACGAACAGCTTCTTGTATATGCACAGCGACCCGATGCAACAGCGGTTCTTGAGATAGAGCAGTGGAACAAAATTTTTGGCAGATGGGTCAACCGAGGTGCTAGAGGTATTGCTGTTTTTGCTGATGAGAACCGTTCACGGCAAAGACTGACACATTACTTTGATATTTCAGATACTCACGAAAGCAGATATTCAAGAACAGTCCCGATTTGGGATATGCGTCAGGAATACGAAGCTGATGTGATTGAAACATTGGAAAGCACTTTCGGAGAGATTGAGAATAAGAGCAGTCTTGCCGAAGCAATTATGGGAGCAGCAAGAAATGCGGCAGAGGATAATATCCCTGATTATCTGCAAGACCTTTACTATGCAACCGAGGGCAGTTCCTTTGAGGAAGTGGAAGAGAATATTGTGGCTTTCATTTATAAAAATGTCGTGACAAATAGTGTGGCATATATGATGATGTCAAGGCTTGGCGTTGATACGGACGGTTATTTTGAACTTGATGATTTCAGAGATGTTACTAACTTCAATACGCAGGAAACACTCAATGCACTTGGATTTGCTACCAGTGATATTGCAGAAATGGGATTAACGGAAATATCTAAAACAATTACTGCACTCAACCGTCAAAATCGCATAATTGTCGGTCAGGACAGAAATGAATACAATAAGGTTGAAAATAACGACGAAAGGAGTTTGGACAATGAACGAACTGACCTACACGATGGTGGGCGATTACAGCCTTCCGAACCTGAAACTTCCACAGCAGCCGGAAGTGACGCTGGGCAGGTACGCTCAGATGAGGAGAGAGTTTCTGAAGGAACATCACAGAGTCCTTTACTACAATCTCCTGACGAGGGGCGAACTGACACAGCACTTGGCGGAAGTGGAACAGAGAGCCAGCAAGATGGAGGAAACAATCCTGAGCCAGATGGCACAGAAAGAGGGAGTGACCGAACAGATGAAAGCGGAGGATATGATGAAATGGGTTCGTCTGATGAACTCTCTTCGCAGTTCGGCACAGGAAATCGTGAAAGCGGAAGTGATATTCGCTTAGAGTATTACGACAGAACGCACGAGGATAAAAGCCTTCCGTTCTTTGGACGTGATGAAGTAATCAATGAAATTCTCAGAACGACACCACATTTGTCGGCTAGTCTGGAAGAAATCAAAGATTATTATGAACGTAATCCTGATAACAAAGACCGCACAGAGTATATTAAAGAGTATTTTCAATAATGATTATACCGAGCTTACTTTAGAGGATGGCAGGACAGTAGGGTACAAGACCTTTGAAAACGTTCTGCATTTGTGGGAGGGCAAATACGACAGCAGAACCGCACAGAGCTATTATGATTGGGCTGTTATTGCCCGTCATTTTGAAGCTATGCGATTACTGGGAGAATTAAGTGACAGCATAAAACCATTACCGTCAATGGACGGTCAGATGACATTCATATTAGACGGTCGGGCAGAGGAAAAGAAAACCTCTGCCTTTGTTTTTTCTCAGGAGATTATCGACGCTGTTCTTGTGAATGGAAGCGGATTTCTGAGGGGAAAATGCGTATCTATGAGCAGTTTGAAAAAAGTCTTTCTGCAAAAGAAAATGCCGACTTCTTGAAAAAATGAATACGGTTGGGGCGGTTCTTATCCCGTCATAATCGGGGCAGGCATTGATGAGAGTCACGACGGAAAAGGTATTACGATTACGAAAGGCATCGGTAAAGAAAATCCACATATCACGCTTTCGTGGTCGCAGGTGGAGAAGCGTATCGGGGAACTTATCCGAATGGACAGATACTTAAATCCAAAGGAAAAAGAACGCTATCCTCAGTGGCTTGAAAGTCAAGAGGAACGCAGAGTCAAAATCGAGGAAACGAAAAGAAACCGTGAGATACTCTCTAATGCACCACCGGAGCAGGAGGTCGAACTAGCCGAAAAAGAACCTGAAGAAGCGGAAATATCGCAAGATGTGAAATATGAATATCATCTTGGCGATAAGGTGTATATCGGTGCTTCTGAGTACGAAATCTTATCTGTTGATGATGAGAGAGTAATGCTCTATGATTATGATGTGCCACTGTTCAATAAGGAATTTTCACGCACAGAGTTTGACAGAAAAGTGCGAGAGAATCCGATGAATGAGCATTTGATTGTAAAGGAAGAACCTGCCGAAGAAAGAAATGAAAAAGAGCCTGAGCCGTTAGTTCCCGCTTGGGAGCAGAAGAAAAAGGTCAAAGGATTTGACCTGCACCCTGATGTGCCTATGGCAGACCGTCATACCTTTAATCTCAGAGAAAATGAGGTGAAACGGTTGGTAAAAAGGAACGACTTCCGCAGAAATATTATGGCGATACAGCTTTCTTAAAAAAATGTCAGGAAGAAAAACAGATTTGCCACTCCTGAAGAACAGATTATCTTATCAAAGTATGTTGGTTGGGGTGGGCTTTCAGAAGCCTTTGATGAAAATAATTCAGCGTGGGCAACGGAATATCTGGAACTTTCTTCGGTATTAACACCGGAGGAATATGCTTCGGCAAGAGAAAGCACGTTGACTGCGTTCTACACGCCGCCTGAAGTTATCACAGCCATTTATAAGGCAATGGAGCAGATGGGCTTTAAGGAAGGCAACTTGTTAGAGCCGTCCTGCGGTATCGGTAATTTCATCGGTATGCTGCCGGACGCAATGCAGGATAGTAAGATTTATGGTGTGGAACTTGATACGATTTCCGCAGGGATTGCACAGCAGCTTTACCAGAAAACAACCATTGCGGCACAAGGATTTGAAGAAACCAATCTGCCGGACAGCTTCTTTGATGGAGTGGTTGGAAATGTTACCTTTTGGAGATTTTAAGGTATCGGATAAAAGGTATGAACAAGCATAAGTTCCTGATATCACGATTACTTTTTGCCAAGTCACTTGATAAGTTAGACCCGGCGGTGTAATGGCTCTTGTAACGAGCAAAGGCACAATGGATAAGGAAACTTTAGCAGTACGAAAGTATATTGCACAGAGGGTAGAGCTTCTTGGAGCAATCCGATTGCCAAATAACACCTTTAAGGGTAATGCAGGAACGGAAGTCGTTTCGGATATTCTTATCCTGCAAAAGCGTGACAGACTGATAGATATTGAGCCGGATTGGGTTCATCTTGATACCGATGAGAACGGAATTAAGATGAACTCTTATTTTGTGCAGCACCCCGAAATGATACTTGGAGAAATGAAAATGGTATCGGGGCGTTTTCGGTATGGAAGCAACTTGTGTGCCGTATGAAAATGCAGACCTTGCAGCACAGCTTGATGAAGCAGTAGCAAACATTCACGGAGAAATCACGGAATATGAAACTGAGGAAGAACTGGAGGGGGAAGATAATTCTATTCCGGCAGACCCGACAGTGAGAAACTTTTCTTATACGGTGGTAGACGATAAAATCTACTATCGTGAAAATTCCCGTATGACTCCGGTGGAAGTGTCGGCAACCGCAGAGAACCGAATTAAGGGTATGATTGCTATTAGAAATTCCGTCAGAACGCTGATTGAATTGCAGACAGAAGATTACCCTGACAGCGAAATCAAAGCGGAGCAGGAGCGATTAAACAGACTTTATGATACCTTTTCAGGTAAGTACGGACTCATTAACAGCCGTGCAAATACCTCTGCTTTTTCGCAGGACAGTTCATTCTCTTTGCTTTCCGCATTGGAGATAATCGGAGAGGACGGAGAACTGGAACGTAAGGCTGATATGTTTTCTAAGAGGACAATTAAGTCGCATACTCCGGTTACTTCTGTTGATACGGCAAGCGAAGCATTGGCGGTATCTCTTGGAGAAAAAGCCACGATTGGTATGGACTATATGATGGAGCTTTCCGGTAAATCGGAGAATGAAATCTTTGAGGACTTAAAGGGCGTTATTTTCTTAAATCCGCTTTATGAGTATGGAAATTCTTACGAACCGAAGTATCTGATGGCTGATGAATACCTTTCGGGTAATGTCAGGGAAAAGCTGAGGATTGCAAAGAACTCGGCAGAACTCTATCCGGAAGATTATAAGGTCAATGTAGAAGCACTTCAAAAGGTGCAGCCGAAAGACCTGACTGCAAGTGAAATTTCCGTGCGACTTGGTGCAACTTGGTTGCCACCGGACGATGTGCAGGAGTTTATCTTTCATTTGCTTGAAACACCACGCTATGCACAGTGGAATATCAAAGTTCACTTCTCTCCATTTACGAGTGAGTGGAATATTGAGGGCAAATCCTATGACAAAGGAAATGTAAGGGCATATAACACTTACGGAACTTCCCGCATCAATGCCTATAAGATTATCGAGGAAACGCTGAACTTAAAAGATGTGCGTATCTTTGATTATATCGAAGATGATGAAGGCAGGAAAAAGGCTGTCCTGAATAAAAAGGAAACAGCGATTGCTCAGTCGAAGCAGGAAATGATTAAGCAGGAATTTCAGGACTGGATATGGTCTGACCCTGAACGAAGGGAAAGGCTTTGCAAATCCTACAATGAGAAATTCAATAGCGTCAGACCTCGTGAGTATGATGGAAGTCATATCATCTTCAATGGTATGAACCCTGAAATTGAACTCAGGGAACATCAGAAAAATGCGGTTGCCCATATCCTTTACGGAGGAAATACACTTCTTGCACACGCAGTCGGAGCAGGAAAAACTTTTGAAATGGTAGCGGCAGCACAGGAGTCGAAAAGGCTTGGGCTTTGTAACAAGTCACTGTTTGTTGTACCAAATCACTTGACCGAACAATGGGCGGCTGAGTATTTGCAGCTCTATCCGGCGGCGAATATCCTTGTCGCAACAAAGAAAGATTTTGAAACCAAGAACCGTAAAAAGTTCTGCGGCAGGATTGCAACTGGAGATTATGACGCAGTTATCATCGGACATTCACAGTTTGAAAAAATCCCGATGTCCATTGAAAGACAGAGGGCAATCTTAGAACAGCAGCTTGAGGAGATAACCGGAGGAATTGCGGAACTCAAGCGAAACCGAGGGGAAAACTTCTCCATAAAGCAGCTTGAAAAGTCAAAGAAATCTATCAGGCAGAAACTTGATAAACTCAATGACCAGACGAAAAAAGATGATGTTGTAACCTTTGAGGAACTTGGTGTAGACAGACTTTTTGTTGATGAAAGCCATTATTACAAGAACCTTTATCTTTATACAAAAATGCGTAATGTGGGCGGTATCGCACAGACGGAAGCACAGAAATCTTCCGACCTCTTTATGAAGTGTCGTTACCTTGACGAGATTACCGGAGGACGAGGAACCGTATTTGCAACGGGTACACCTATCTCAAACAGTATGGTGGAACTCTATACGATACAGCGATATTTGCAGTACAACACGCTTGTGAAAAATGGGTTGCAGCACTTTGATGCCTGGGCTTCCACTTTCGGAGAAACCATTACGGCAGTGGAACTTACACCGGAAGGAACAGGATACAGAGCAAAGACAAGGTTCGCAAAAATTCTATAACTTGCCTGAACTAATGGCGATGTTCAAGGAGATAGCGGACATTAAAACAGCAGATATGTTGAACCTGCCAGTACCGGAAGCAAAGTATCATAACATTGCAGTAAAGCCATCGGAAATGCAGAAGGAGATGGTTGCTTCCCTTGCAGAGAGAGCCGAGCAGGTGCGTGGCGGCGGTGTGGATTCAAGCGTAGATAATATGCTGAAAATCACGAATGACGGAAGAAAACTGGCTCTTGACCAGCGTATGCTAAACGATATGCTGCCTGATTTTGAGGGCAGTAAAATCAATGCCTGCGTCGATAACATCTATCGGATATGGAAAGAAAATGCCGACAAGAAATCGGCACAGCTTGTGTTTTGTGACCTTTCCACGCCGAAAGATGATGGCACATTTTCCGTCTATAACGACATCAGGAAAGAAGTTGATTGAGAGAGGTATTCCTGAAAGTGAGTAAATTTATACACGAAGCCGACACGGATATGAAGAAAAAAGGAACTGTTCCAAAAAGACCCGCAAGGGAGAAGTCAGGGTGCTTCTTGGCTCTACTCAGAAGATGGGAGCAGGAACGAATGTGCAGGATAAACTTATCGCACTTCACGATGTGGATTGTCCGTGGCGACCTTCAGATTTGGAGCAGCGTTCCGGTAGAATTGTCCGTCAGGGCAATGAAAATCCGCAGGTAGATATTTACCGTTATGTAACAGAGCAGACTTTTGATGCATACCTCTATCAGCTTGTGGAAGGTAAGCAGAAGTTCGCAAGTCAGATTATGACGAGCAAATCTCCGGTCAGGTCGGCAGAGGATATTGATGAAACCGCACTGTCCTATGCAGAGATAAAAATGCTTGCAAACAGGCAATCCGTATATCAAAGAAAAGATGGACTTAGACATTCAGGTACAGAAGCTAAAGATGTTAAAATCCAATTTTTATCGGAGAAATGATGGACTAGAGGATAAGGTCATCAAGTTCTACCCACAACAAATTGCTTACTTAAAATCCCGTGTAGAGGGACTTACAAAAGATGTTGAAACAGCAAAATTACACCCGAAACCGATAGACGAGCAGCCGCTTGGAATGACGGTATCGGGTGTTTCTTATTCCGAAAAAGCCGAAGCAGGTCAGGCAATCATCAATACCTGCAAGTCAATGAACAGTCCTGATGCGATACCACTTGGCGAGTACCGTGGCTTTCAAATGGAACTGTATTTTGATACGGTGCAGCGTAATTATGTTGTGAAATTGAAAGGCGAAACGAGCAGAGATGTACCGCTTGGCGATGATTCTCACGGTAATATCGTGAGAATAGATAACGGCATAGAACGCTTTGAGGAAGCACTTGCTGATACGAAAAACAGCCTTGAAAATACGGAGAAGCAGTTTGAAACAGCGAAGCAGGAATCGAAAAGCCGTTTGCAAAGGAGGAAGAATTGAGGGCAAAAACTACCCGACTTGATGAGCTGAATATCCTGCTCAATATGGATAAAAAGGAAAATGAGATTGTCGGCGGAGAGCCTGATGAGGGCGAAGCAGTCGGCGGCAGAAAGGAGAAATCGTATGAGAGATAAACAGGAAGGCGGTGGTCGATATGCCATTTATCGCACCTGAGTTAATCATTCAGGCGAAGCAGATGGATTTATTAACCTACCTGAGAAATTATGAACCGTATGAGCTGGTTAAGTTTTCAGGTAACACCTATTGCACCAGAACCCACGATAGTTTGAAGATTTCAAACGGGAAATGGATATGGTGGTCGAGAGGTATCGGTGGCAGGAGTGCTTTGGATTATCTGATTAAGGTCAAAGGTTACAGCTTCCTTGAAGCGGTGGAAACCATTATCGGACACACAGCGATTCAGGCTCCGGTCTATGAAAAGCCACAGCCAAAAGAGGAAAATAAACCGCTTCTTCTCCCTGAAAAATGTGCTTCCAACAGAGTGATTACAGAGTATCTTTTCGGGAGAGGAATAGATTTTGAAATCATCAATTACTGTATCTCTAATGACCTTATCTTTGAGAGCCTGCCGTATCACAATGTTGTGTTTGTAGGCTATGACGAGAAGAAAGAGCCGAAATATGCAGCCTACCGTTCCACGAATAAGCGTAGGATTATGGGCGATTGCAGTGGCAGTAAAAAAGATTATTCTTTTCAGCTTGGTAAGGAAAACTTGGAGGAAGTACACCTCTTTGAGTGTGCCATAGACCTGTTATCCTATGCCACGCTTGCGAAGCTGAACGGGCAGGATTGGAAAGAAATGAGCTTTGTTTCGCTGTCCGGGGTGTATTCTCCGGCAAAGAAAATTGAGGACAGTAAAGTGCCGATTGCACTGGAAAAGTATCTTGGCAGTAACCCATCTGTCAGGAAAATCCGTATCCATTTTGACAATGATATAGCGGGCAGAAAGGCAGCACAGACCTTAAAAACCATTCTGCCGGATAAGTATGAAATCGTTGATGAGCCACCAAAGCAGGTAAGGACTTCAACGATTTTCTTTGTATGCGGATGGGAATTTACAATAAAAAACACACGAAAGGAATGAAGAACGATGAATGATTCTAAGATTAAAGTTCTCTTGGTAGAACCGGAAAGTACCCGAAGGAAATTGTAATCGACGACAGCCTGGAAGCAATGCAGGAGGTTGTCGGCGGGGATATTGAGGAATATATGCCCTATGACGATGATGTTGCAATCATCTGTAATGAGGAAGGAAAGATGAGAGGACTTCCGCTTAACCGTGCAGTTTATGTGCAGGACAATGATAAGAAAGAGATGGTAGATATTATCTGCGGCAAATTCTTTATCTGTTATGCACCGCCTGAGAGTGAGAGTTTTCAGAGCTTGCCGGACGATATGATGAAGAAATACAAGGAACAGTTCAAGTATCCCGAACGCTTTTCTAAGGAAGTGGGCGGCAATATCGTGGCTGAACCTTTTAAGCCGAAATC